>Ga0364893_10004_pt1 | contig 184524 bp, 183 predicted proteins | sample ExccelJu500001D3_FD_206943 | JGI IMG/M metagenome (GOLD analysis project Ga0364893, IMG submission 206943) | Enriched cells from Trout Bog Lake Hypolimnion, Wisconsin, USA - BchlTB.July16.5000.01.D3 | ecosystem: Environmental > Aquatic > Freshwater > Lake > Hypolimnion/Profundal zone | place...
GGGTTTGTAGGATTAATGGAGAATCGATGCTTAATGATAGAGAATGCAGAAACGCAAAGCGTAAGGAAAAACCTTATAAATTAGCCGACGGTGGCGGTCTATACCTTGAGATCAAGCCTAATGGCGTGAAGGTATGGCGATACCGTTTTGAACTACGTGGAATTGACTCAGTTAAAGAGAGTGTTTTCACAATAGGCACTTATAACATCCCTCCTTCAGCTGAGACAGCGGACGAAGCAAACGACGCTCCAGCAGATCTAGTGTAGCGTCATATTGTCCGCGGCTGTACGCATCATTTTCAATAGCGGTACGGAATGTTCCATTGTGGCTATAGATGTCATCCACCAACCCTTTAAATCCAGGCAACCCCGCTGGGTAGGAAATCCCAGCACCGCAAAAAAACCAACTCTCCCCTCATCGTGAGCTCGCAATAACGCTCCGGGAATATCTGGGCCGTTAGTTACAAATTGCACCTACAAGTCCTAGTCTTTAGTGACGCACCCAAAACGCCATCAAAGACACCTGCAATACAATGACGTACAAACGCCGCTTTCGTATGCGCGACCTGTGACTCAGATTCGGTTTGAAAATGAAAGGGCATCAGCAACCAAAGATCAGAGTGGAAATTTCCCGCTTGATCAGGAGCACGGCTTTACTTTTGGATGAATATCGACTGAACGCCTTCGTTTTCGGTAATGTCGATGCGGATGTATGCCGTGTCATCTAATGCATACAGAAATGCCTGTGCGGCACCAAACTGCCATGGCGTCTTGATTGGCTTCCCTTTTAATTCTCGGACCTTTTTCTCGGTATCGCCCAATTTGATGCCGTTAATTGAACCAGCAAAGGGCGGTTCGAACTTGATCATCTCAACAACGCCCGCCTTGTTGAAGTTCACGCGAATACCCTTGGTTCTTAAGAACAAAGTTGTCTTACCGGCATTAAGGTTGGCAAACCCAGGTACCGCGGATATGCTCTCTATGGGCTCAGGATCAATATTCGTTTTTAGGGAATTCTTAACTGTCTGAGCGTCATCACCCAACTTGAACGAAATACCCTCCAGAGGAGTTAATTGCCCAAGTGCTGGCAACGATATCGTTGCAATTGCAGCAGCCGCGATGAGAGTTCTGAACAGAGGCTTCTTCATAAAACTTCCTTTCATTAAATGATACGAAAAAAACAGGGGCAAGGTCATTGCCAAGGCTTGCATTCATCAATTAAATTCATCAGACGCGCTATAGACGGCTATGGGCCGAATTCAGTTTGTCGTACCACTTTTTTCATTGCGTCGGCTTCGCCAAACAATAAAAAATTATATTTTTCCAGAACAAAATACTGATCAATTTTTTTGCGTTAAATAACATCTTCCGCCATCGCTATTGGGTGCAATTCAACACGGCAACTCCTTTGGCGGTCTTGGCAAGCTGGCGCATCGGTAGCGTCTGATTAATGTGCCGATGTAGGCACGGCTCTGAACGCTAACACTTGAATCGACATAATACCTATTTGAGGAAACACGCGGGTGGAACCGGAGGCAAATACAAAAAGCAGTTTGAATCGTTAAAAGTCTAGCAGAATGACAATTTTATCGCTATGCGAAGATCATATAAATTGATATATTTGAAAGTTATTTTTATAATTCAGCAAGCGAAATAGGTATAAATTTATGATTCAAAATCCAGAACCAAATAATGCCAACCACATACTTTTGCTGGAAATCAGTGCGGAAGGTGGTAGTCTAAGATTAGTTTTGGAAAGAACAGAATTAGGAATTTTCTCGTATCGAGCCATTGAAAATTCTTTTGAAAATTTGATGTTCGATGATGAAGATTTCCACATTCATAAACCTGATATCTATCAAATTACATCTCCTCTTGTAATCGACTGGAATGGTGCTCTCAACATATTGGATAATCATCGCTGGCCGTGGCCAATGTTATTTCCGGTATTTATTCATCCTTGCATACAGACGCATCTACTTTCAGCACTAAAGGACAGGTACTCACAGTATCCAGATATTTCATTTAATGATTGGGAAAATGATTTTCCCAACTCGTAAAATATTCAGTTTCCAAGATTGCTACGAGACAAAAATCAGAGCTAACATGATCGCTGCAGCACGTTTGCCTGGAAGCAGGTTGCCAACTAACATTCAATTATTTACCCCGATGCGACGGGACAAATCGGATTCTCAATCCAAATTTATCGATCGGTACTTGGGCATCGTTGAAGTAGTGTGCCTATACCGATCAGCTATTCAAATAAATCCATGTAAGGATATATATGCAAAGAATTTTACTAAAAAAATTTCGAAGCAAATGATTTATTCAAAAACTATAAATCGTTAAAGAAATTTACAAAACCGGGTATAAAGTTAAAAATAACTTCATATTTTCCAATTTCACCTTTGAAAATAAGAACAAATACCCGTTCAACGTCTAAGCACCGTGTTACATCGCTGGGAATTACCAGCGAATCTGATCAAAAATAGCCCTATTCGCATAGGGCTATTTTTTTGTATTTTTCAGCAATCGATAAATTGTTATTTGAAAAATTTTACTTATGGTTTTCTTAGCCGAGAAGTATTATCCATTACGGTTCCAGTCCAAAATGCTGCACCAAAAAATCAATCACACTGCGTAGCTTTGCTGTTGGGCGAGTATTCTGCCTATAGATCAAGTACATGGGCGTTGGTTTGAATGACCACTGTGGCAAAACATGCACCAAACGACCTGCGGCGATATCGTCAGCGAGCGACATCTCCGGTTGCAGCACAATACCAGCGCCAAGTAAGGCGGCGGTACGCAAAGCACTGCCTTGATTTGCGCTGAATCTGCCACTAACGGCGACCTCACAGGTCGCTGCGTCTGGCCTGATTAAATGCCATTTATCATGGTGACGCCAATACGATAAACCGAGGCAACTGTGAGTGCTTAATTGTTCTGGATGCTCAGGATGCCCTTGTTGAGCCAGATATGTCGGTGCTGCTGCAAGTATTCTGCGATAAGGGCGTAAAGGACGGGCGACTAATCCTGAGAATGACGTATCAATGTCGCCAATGTGAATGCCTAATTCGTAACCATCTGTGATCAGGTCAGATACGCGATTATCCAGCGTCAATTCAACGTTGACATCAGGGTGGCGCGCTAAGTACGCAGCCAATACCGGGACCAGATTCTGATTGCCGAAGCTGACCGGTGCGACCAGTCGAACCAACCCGCGCGGGGTGGCATGTAACTCGGACGCACTGGCTTCTGCTAAAGCCACTTCTGCCAGTGCTTGTTTGCAACGATCGTAATAAAGTTGGCCCACTTCGGTCAGGTGCTGTCGCCGTGTCGTGCGGTGTAACAGCCTTGTCCCGAGGCGTTCTTCAATAATACGGACATGCTTAGCCACCATCGTTGATGAAACGCCACTAAGTTCTGCCGCCGCGGTAAAGCTACCACATTCGACTACCTTGACAAACATTTCCATACCAGCCAATTTGCTCATAATTAAGAACCTGCAGGTTTTAAATGGCTCAACTTATAGCATATTTATCTATCTTTGAATGCAAGTAATACTGTATCCATTGACACCCAATCCTGAGCGTCAATGATCAAGGAAATCTCATGCCTCTATTACATTTAGAAATGCACCCTGGCCGTACATTAGATCAAAAACGTGCCTTTGTTTGTGAAGTAACGCGATTCACAGCCGAAACGTTGAATTGCCCACCAGAGAGCATCGACATTGTGATCACTGAAGTTGCCCGTGACGATTGGGCCAAAGCTGGCAAGCTCGTTGCCGATAAATAGTTCCTCTAAAAATGGGAGAAAAATTCACATGCCACAGCAAGCTGGAAATACCTATTCACAAGGATTGGCTTTAATCGCGCAACTGCACGGCAATCATGCAGGGCAAGCGATGATAGACGAAATGAAAGTCGTCTGTCCCGATTTCGCCACCATGACTATCGATTGGGCTTTTGGTGGCGTCATGGCGCGACCAGGGTTGGATCTGATATCACGGCAATTGGTATTAATTGCCTCTTGTGTCACGCTCGGACACGCCATGCCGCAGCTACGGGCGCATGCCGAAGCAGCACTGCAAATTGGTGCCAGCAAAGAACAGATCATCGAGACGATATTGCAATTGACATTCTACGCTGGCGGACCCGCAGTAAGAAATGCCTTGGTAGAACTGAAGGATATATTGACTCCATCCCCTACGCCATCAACAAACCAGTAGGACTTCAGCGCGGAAGATGAAAGCCGCGCTGGTCTTGTGTCATAGAAATTTGGCGGTTTGCACCCGTCTGAGCTGAACGAAAAAATTACACTTTCTTTCCCCCCCCTGCAATGTCTGTCGCTACTCCAAGCATCGTGAGTTAGCTTAGAACTGCACACCTCCATTAAAGGCAGGACATTTTTGCCTGACAACAAGTTGCCGCTTAACGCTTCAACGCGAATTCGTGCGCACATTGAATACGTAGACTCCGAATTTATTAAGTTCATCCAACAATTTATGTTAAAAAAATTTAAACGTTGTCACTCTGTAATCGCATTGAAATGAATTGTCGATAGAATCAATCGTCGCCAAATGATTCACAAATTGTTACGATGATTTTTCTTTGACGGCGGATCTTACTGCAGTACTACGCAATATTTGTTCATTTTTATGTTTTAGATTACTCATCAGGGGTACATTATGGGATTTGGTTTGGGAAACTTGTTACAAGAAGTTATCGGAGGCAACTCTCCTGCAGAAAATCATTTCGATCAGATTGCACAAGGTGCACCTGCGGACGTGCTCAGCCAGGGGCTAGCAACGATGTTTCATTCTGACCAGACACCTGCATTTGCACAAATGGTTGGGCAATTATTTGGACAAGCGAATCCAAATCAGCAAGCAGGCATGCTCAATCAATTATTGAGCGGCATGGGCCCGCAAGTCTTAAGCGCGATTGCTGGTGGTGCGGGTGGCAGCGGCTTAAGTGCCATTTTGTCGCAACTTGACGGTGCGAATGCGACGGTCACGCCAGAGCAAGCAGCACAAATCTCGCCAGAGCAGATACAACAACTTGCAGATCATGCACACCAACAAGATGCTGGCATCGTTGAGCACATGAGTGATTTTTACGCACAACATTCTGGCCTGATCAAAACGCTGGGTGGCGGCGCACTAGCGATCGCTTTATCCCAGATCGCCGATTCACAAAAGAGCAGTTAATTTTTTTTAATCACACGAGGAAATGAATATGAAAATCAAATCAATGTTGTTGGCATGTGTTTTATCTGTTGCTGGCTCCGCAGGTATTCTGAACTCTGCCATGGCTGCCGATGCTGCTACGGTCTCTGCAACTTGCAATGACGGCACTGCATACACTGGAGCAAGTAAAAAAGGCGCATGCTCAGGTCACAAAGGCGTAAAAGAATGGGCAACTGCCGCAGCACCAGCAGCCGCAGCAACGCCAGCAGCTCCGGTCGCAGCAGCTCCAGCCGCAGCAACCCCAGCAAAAGCAGCTGCTGCGGTAGCGGCTGGTGGTGGCGCTGGTAAAGTCTGGGTGAACACGAGCTCCAAGGTTTACCATTGCGAAGGTACTAAGTACTACGGCACAACCAAAGAAGGTTCTTACATGACCGAAGTAGAAGCCAAAGCAGCTGGCAATCGTCCAGATCATGGCAAAGTATGCGCTAAATAAGTTTTCGAGCACATGAGTAAAAAAAATGCCGCGAAGAATTTCGCGGCATTTTTATTTGAAAACGCATCTGAAAATGACATCAAAAAATACATTAAATAGCGTCACCATCCATGAAACACGTTGAGGTGAAAGCGGCAGTATCGGCGGTATAGCCGCTATACGTTGATGACTATTTTGCTGGACGATTTATTTCATGCCCATTGACTTTGACCGCACCATTCATGAAATCAAAAACCACACTTAATTGATCTTGTTCTTCCTTGATCATGCCTCCGGCGATCAAACCTTGCAATCCTGCGTTCGCCTGTTGCTCGGCATTTTTATCGGATTGAAGCGAGCCGATGAATCTGGTGATTTTTAATGCCAATGCCTTTGGCATACTCAGTTCAAAATGGGTAGCAAGTTTTTGCTTGAGGATGTTAAGGTCAGTCATGTCAGATTGCTTCGCTTTTTCTAACCAGACGGCACCGCTCAGACTTGCCTTCATGGATTGATAAACGACTGACATATCGCTCATTTCAAATCGAGAAGTAGGTGCCAGTATTGGCAATAATTTGCCCTTCATTAGCTTATTGGAGGCTGCCAATCTTTTTTCTATTGATGGTTCAGATTTATTAAGTTGAATTGCCTCTTTCATGAAATCCGCAAAGGCGGACTCATTCAGATTCAATACACGGAACTCCATGTGCGCGGGGCCTGTAGTCCGACCTGCTGTCTGAATCTCGGACGCGCTCGTGGCTATGATCAAGTTCAGCATTTTTCCGTGTTGGATGCTCTCAGAAGTAGTCTGCAAATTTTTGACGAGCACACGCATACTTTCACTGCCCGCATCTAACTTCAGCTCAGGGATGTCAATTTTTGCAGTACCCAATGCCAGATAATGCTGGTTGTAACTCGCCTCCTGCACCACATGCATCTGCTTCATTTCCAGCGTGACATCCGAACCAAAACTTTGGCTGAAATACGGCCAGTCACTGACACTCGTAAAATGTTTCAGATCTTTACTGTAAGAAACCTTACCGCTCAACGCATCCCAACGGCTATGGTTATTCGATTGTGGATCGGTGTAGTCTAATGCCTGTAATAAAAAATGCAGATCAAGACCACCTGCCTCATTGGGATCAATATTGATGTGCAGAGGATCTGGCTGACCAAACATTTCTTTAAAACTAGCCTGAGTCGCTGCAGAAAACTGGAAATTCGCTAATCTGCTCAGACTTTCTTTGGTCACAGGTTTCAACGCATAGGGTATCAGCATTTCTTGCGCGACAGGCTCGTAGACACGCCAGGCAGCAACGCCATGCATCAAATTTTTCATTTCTTTTGGGCCTGGCACATTGATCGTGACACCCGGCTTATTTGCTGCAACAGGTGGATTTGCAGAAGCAGTATCCTGATTCTCTGCCGAAGCAGGAAAATTTACCAGAACAGAAGCGCAAAGAAGGGTGAGCAGAGCTGATTTTTTCATAGAGATATTAGGTTCAACTTCAAATAAAGTATTCAATACAGGACTACTCAAGATGTCGCCAACCTGTTAATGACGACTTCTGGTGCGCGCTGTCTTTTGTGTGTGCGCCAGCCTTAGCAGAGCATTGTTGCAGAAAATGAACCGTAAAAATTGGCGTTATCAATATATACATTTACGTTTATAAAGTACAGCACAACACCATTGATCGTGGAGGAAGTTTGTTCAATGTTGCGAATTGGGTGTTGATTATTGTCGGCGGGTATGTGTGCGCATGTAGCAAACGTCACGTCAAATAGTGACTGTGTTTGGCGGGTGACGCCCGCCATAGCCACCGGACATAAAAACTTTTATTTTTGTGCCCGCCCCGCCAGATGTGAAGTTAATACATTACTTTTCTCGATAACGGCTTGATTTTTTACCGCGTCGACCCAGTCCGCTGTTGTGCACACCGCGGCAAAATTCGATTGAAAGACAACATTAAAAGCACGATGTATTTCCTCGGCACTGGCATAGCCTGCTTCATTGGCATACGGTAAGGCCCCCGTCGCATCGCTCAACACTTCCACTGTGTAACCGTCATGAGACGCCTGGTAGATCGTACTGGCGTTGCAGTTATGCGTCATGTAACCAACGATGCTAAGGGTATCGATCTGATGTTGCTTCAACCATGCGCCAGCTTCGGTACCAACAAAGATGCTGGCCATACTTTTATCTATCAGATGATCGTAGGGACGTTGTTGCACGACTGAATGCAATTGCCAGGTATCGGAGCCACGCGCAAAAATGGGTGCGTTTTCTGGTGCGGAATGTTGCACTACAAGGATAGGAATACCCGTCGCACGCGCGGTATCCATGGCGATACCGATATTACGCAAAGAAACCGCTGGATCAGGATATTCAATCAACATATTGCCAGTGAAATATTCATTCTGTACGTCGATCACGATCAGGGCGCGTTTTTGGCTAAGGGAGTGGGAAGTCGTTGTCATGGTTCGCTTTCAAAAAACGTTAAAGAAGATGTCTGTTACTGCATGCTATTTTGCGCTTTACCATGTTGTTTGAGCAGTGACCCGATAGCCAATATCCGATACAATCGGGTCATAATGAAAAATTCTATTTCAAGCAAAAAATGGGTTGATGTGGAACAGACTATCCATATCGCTATCGTTGCATTTGATAGCATCAGTCCGTTTCATTTGTCCGTGCCATGCCTTGTCTTTGGTGAATCGCATGGCGATACGCCGTTGCCGAAATTTGCGATCAAAGTCTGTGGAACATCAGCAAAAGCTGGTGGACAGATCGTTAAAACAAATGCTGGATTTTCTATCCATACGCGCTATGGTTTATCTGCGTTGTCACGCGCAGATATGATCATCATTCCCTCCTGGCATGATGATTTGCGCCCTGCACCGTTGGAATTATTAAACGCCTTACGCAAGGCGCATAAAGCAGGAACGCGTATCGTTGGTTTATGCCTGGGTGCATTTGTCGTCGCAGAAGCGGGCTTATTGCAGCAGCGCAGTGCGACGACGCATTGGGCACTAGCGAAAGAATTTTCAAGACGATTCCCGGATATTCATCTGGATCCTAATGTGTTGTATGTCGATCTTGGTGATGTCGTGACGTCAGCGGGTACTGCTGCCGGAATAGATTGTTGTCTGCATCTCTTACGCAGCAAATACGGTGCCGACGTTGCCGCTACCGTTGCGCGCCGTTTGGTGGTAGCACCACACCGACAGGGCGGCCAGGCGCAATACATAGAACAAGCGGTACCAGTTCTGGCCAGCGATGGCCGTTTATCTCAAATCCTCGAATGGATGCTCGAGCATCTGGCAGAGCCACATCATCTGGATCAACTGGCGCAACGGGCGTTGATGAGCCGGCGTAGTTTTACCCGGCATTTTCAAAAAATGACAGGCACGACGGTCGGTCAATGGCTATTACATCAACGACTGGCATTTGCCCAAAGACAGCTTGAGTCAAGTCAGCGCTCTATCGAAGATATCGCGATTGATGCGGGTTTCGGCTCGGGGCTATTGCTACGGCGTTACTTTGCACGGGAATTCACGATTTCACCTTCAGCTTATCGTCGTCAGTTTCAGGGTAAGTAATCGCATTGAATTGGTAAAACCTGAAAAGTTGAAAAACGGGCCAGCAGTAAACGCGCCGACTTACATTAAAATAGCTGATATCCGCAATGCAACACCAGCTTGTCTAAAGGAGTGTCATGCCTACCATCACCGATTTAACTATCTATCCGATCAAATCCTGCGCCGGCCTTAGTGTATCTAAAGCAACAGTCACGGCGACAGGATTAAGTGTGGGTGGTGTACATGACAGAGAGTGGATGCTGGTGGATTTGCAAGGGCAATTTATCAGTCAGCGGGAATATCCACAAATGGCGCGCATACGTTGCACCATCACTGCTGATAATTTGTGTGTGAATTACGATGACATGCCAAGCTTATCATTGCCGTTAGTGCGCCAGGCAGATAACAAGTCAGAAAAATCGATTCCGGTGGTGATTTGGGAATTCGCTTTACATGCCGACGACGCTGGCGACGCAGCCGCCACATGGTTCAGCCAGGCACTTGGCAAATCTTGTCGCTTAGTACGTTTTTCTGAACAAGCACAACGGTTCGCCAACACCAAATGGACAGGCGACAAATTAGTACCGACCCGTTTTTCTGATGGCTACCCTCTGTTGCTGGTTTCCCAGGCTTCTTTGGATGACTTAAACCAGAAAGCCGCCGCACAAGGTCGTGCGCCGGTCCCCATGGATCGCTTCCGCCCTAATATCGTACTCGACGGGATTGAAGCCTTTGAGGAAGACTATGCCGAGACCTATGGCATAGGCGATGAGATACAATTACGTCCGGTTAAGCCTTGCCCGCGCTGCCCTATGCCTGCAGTTGATCAGGCAACAGGTGAAGTAGGACCTAATCCCGTGGATATCTTGCAATCGTATCGCGCTAATCCTATCGTCGATGGCGAAATCACGTTTGGCATGAATGTCATTGTAGAGAAGGGCACCGGACATCGTTTGTCCGTGGGTGACGATGTCGAAATAGCTATTGCCTTTTAATACCACATGGATTAGCTTGCATACTTTGTGCATGTGCAACTTGAGAGAAATTGATGGACGGTGCTGCTCCCTATTCTGCTAAACATCCACCACGCTTATCAGCGATGGATGAATTGCGTATGGAAAACAACATGCTGCGCTCTCGTCTGGACGATATTCTTGAGCATGCACATCGCAATCAGAACATCATGGAGCGGCACCAGAAATTTGAATTACAAATTATCGGTGCCAGCCATTTCAGAGAATTAATCATCAGTATTTTCAGCTCTCTCGCTGAGACATCAGAACTGGACATGGTCAGTCTGATCTTGCTGGATCCACGCCAGGATCTGCAACAGATGCTGACAGATTTGCGTATCAATTTACGCGAATTCCCACATATGCTGTTTGTCCGTAGTGAGCGTGAAATGCAAACGCCCTGCGTCAATTCACAAAAACCAGTGCTGGGGCCTTATCAACGTCATTTGTACGAACAATTCTTCCGCAGCTACAGCGAAAAGCCAGCCAGCGTTGCGCTGATTCCGCTTATGCGACAAGGAAGATTAATCGGCTATCTCAATCTGGGTAGTTTTTCAGCGGAACGTTTTTTGTCGACGATGGCAACCGACTTTATACAGAGGTTAGGTTCGATTATCGCGATTTGTCTTGAGAACGTGATCAACAACGAGCGCCTGACTTACATTGGCCTCACCGACCCGCTGACCAACGTCAGCAACCGCCGTTACGTGGAGCAACGTACGCTGGAGGAAATTGGACGGGCAAGACGCCAGGGTTATGGCATCGCCTGCATGTATCTCGACATCGACTTTTTCAAGAAAATTAATGATCAGCATGGTCATCAGGGAGGGGACGATGTGCTGTGTGAAGTTGCACGCAGAATTAAAGCCGAATTACGCCTCAGCGATACACTCGGACGTTTTGGTGGTGAAGAATTTGTTGTGCTATTGATCAACGCTAATTTGCAAGACGCCATGATGGTAGCGGAACGTATACGCCGCAGCATCGCTGACAAGGCGTTCGCGCTGTCGGAAGGTGGTAGCTGCCACAGCAGTATTTCTATTGGTCTGACGACCGTGTCGGAAAAACAAAACCACGGTGATGAAGTGATCGTTGCCAGAGAAATGATTTCCAGAGCAGATCGCGCGTTGTACGACGCTAAACGCTCAGGCCGCAATCTGGTGCGCTGCGAATAAAAACACCAGGCCACGCCTCGTGGCAAAAATTTATTTGGTTTGTGCTGCTTGCAAACGTTCGTATTTTGCCTTCAGTTCGGCATTACTTTCACGCCATTCAGGATTAAACGGAATGCAATTAACCGGGCAAACTTGTTTGCACTGCGGTTCGTCATAGTGACCGACACATTCGGTGCACTTGTGTGGATCGATTTCATAGATTTCCGGCCCCATGAAAATCGCATCATTCGGACATTCCGGTTCGCATACGTCGCAGTTGATGCAATCGTCGGTAATCATTAAGGCCATACTTACTCACTTCTCTTTCATTGCATCAGGCTGGCTCGACAGCCTGCCAAACCTGATTTTTTCGCTATAACTAAATTCTATGCAGCAACGCTTATTTATTTTCGTTCGCCGCTGCTACTTTTTGCTTCAACCAACGGTCCACGGACGGGAACACGAATTTAGACACATCGCCGCCAAACATGGCAATCTCACGAACGATGGTGCCAGAGATAAACTGGTACTGGTCAGAAGGTGTCAGGAATAAAGTTTCAACATCTGGCAGCAAATAACGATTCATACCTGCCATCTGGAATTCATATTCAAAGTCCGACACCGCGCGCAAACCGCGCACAATTACGCGCGCATCATTTTTGCGCACAAAATCTTTGAGCAAGCCTGAAAAGCTCTCTACCCGCACATTCGGGTAATGACCGAGTACTTCGTTAGCGATACTTAAACGCTCTTCCAGCGAGAAAAATGGCTTTTTGCTCTTGCTATCCGCAACACCTACCACCAAGGTATCAAACAAACCCGAGGCACGACGTACCAGATCTTCGTGACCGCGCGTCAGCGGATCAAATGTTCCCGGATATACGGCTGTGACCATCTTCACTCCCTATTTTCGCTAATTGCATAATGATATGCACCAATTTGATCTGCCATTATGCCTGATTTTCGCGCGTTTTACGTGTTCAAATGCTGCGTTGCAGAATATGAAAATATACACTTCCTGCTTTATCAGCACGTATCAACTGCCAACCACTCAGCAAAGCTCGCATGTTTTCCTCTGGACTTTCCGGATCTAATGCAAATTCTGACTCCACATACACACAGCTTTTAGGGTGAATAATGTCTTTACATGCAGGCAATATTTTTTCGAGCCAGCCTTGTTCAAACGGCGGATCTAGAAAAATCACGTCAAATTGTTGCCCTTGGGCAGCCACGTTCGCTATCACTTTGGTCGCATCACCGCGAACTAACTGACATTGGTTCGCCTGCAGTTTGGCTTTTACCTGCTCTAATTGCTTAAATGCGGGGGTATGGGATTCGACCATCACCACCTGAGCCGCACCGCGACTCGCCGCTTCAAAGCCTAAAGCGCCGCTGCCAGCGAAGAGATCAAGGCAAGTTATTGGCGTCCAATGCGCGTCAAACAGGTGGTTAATCCAGTTAAATGTGGTTTCTCTGACACGGTCAGGGGTCGGCCGTAAACCTTCCGCCTCGATCACGCTCAACAGGCTGCGCTTCCACTGGCCACCGATAATTCGGACCTGATGGGCAGCACGTTGTGGGGATACAGGCTTTTTCGTCTTGGGTTTCATTGTTTGCTTGACACTGGTAAATCGAATTACCGGGCGCGGTCTGTTAGAATGGCAGCATTCTATAATACTTGGGTGGGCAGTTGACAGCCATCCATCTTCCGACAAAATCATCCCCGATGTTTAGTTTTTTCAAAAGAAAACCCAAAGAAGAGCCAGCGCCAACACCGCAAAGTGTTGCTGCGCCTGCCTCTGAGAGCATAATTCCTGTTGCTGAAACGGTTTCAGCGACGCCATTCACGGCCGAAGTTGCCACCCAACCGGCTCCTGCATCAGCGCTGATCGCTGATACGGCTCCTGCCCCGGCAGAGCAAAAACGCTCGTGGTTAAGCCGCTTAAAAGCAGGTTTGGCAAAAACTTCGTCCAATTTGACCACTTTATTTGTTGGCGCACGCATTGATGATGACTTATACGACGAATTGGAAGCAGCATTGCTGACATCCGATGCGGGCGTAGAAGCAACATTATTTTTGCTTGATGCCTTAAAGAAAAAGGTCAAAGAAGAAAAATTGACTGAAGCCGAACAAGTAAAAACCGCACTCAAGGCGTTATTACTCGAATTGCTCACGCCGTTGCAAAAGCCTTTAGAACTCGGCCGCCATCAGCCTATGGTCATGATGATTTCCGGCGTCAATGGCGCGGGTAAAACGACGACGATCGGCAAACTGGCGAAACATATGCAAGTGCACGGCCAGTCGGTCTTACTCGCCGCGGGCGACACCTTCCGTGCTGCTGCGCGTGAACAATTGACAATCTGGGGTGAGCGTAACGACATCACCGTGATTTCGCAAGAGTCTGGTGACCCTGCAGCAGTCGCCTTTGATGCCGTCGCATCGGCGCGTGCCAAAGGTACAGATGTGGTGATGGTCGATACCGCTGGTCGTCTGCCGACGCAATTGCATTTGATGGAAGAATTGAAGAAAATCAAACGTGTCATTGCTAAAGGTATGGATGGTGCACCACAAGAAGTGCTGCTCATCATCGATGGCAATACGGGGCAAAACGCCCTGGCACAGGTCAAAGCTTTTGACGATGCACTGCAATTGACCGGGCTGGTGATTACTAAGTTAGACGGCACCGCCAAAGGTGGCGTGCTGGCAGCAATTGCTAAGAACCGCCCTGTTCCGGTTTATTTCATTGGTATCGGTGAGCAAATTGAAGATTTGCAGCCATTTAATGCGCAAGAATTTGTCGACGCCTTGTTCAACTAAATTCAACTACAGCACGTACATTACAAATGATCGAATTCGATAACGTCTCTAAACTGTATGCTGGCGATGCCTGCGCCTTGCGCAATATTTCCCTGACGATACCTGACGGCGAACTGATATTTTTAGCGGGCCCTTCTGGTGCAGGAAAATCGACGTTATTGAAGATGATTGCTGGCATTGAAAAACCAACGACTGGTCGGGTGATGGTTAATGGTCAGGATGTGAGCAAATTACAAACCAGCAGCTTGCCTTACCTGCGACGTAAACTGGGCTTGATCTTGCAGGATCAAAAACTACTCAACGATCGTAGTATCTTATCGAATGTGATGTTACCGCTGATTGTCACTGGTGCCGCGGCACAAGAAGCTGAATCACGCGCCCGTGTCGCTTTAGAAAAAGTAGGTCTGCTGGACAAGGCCAATGCGCTCCCGTTGACTTTGTCTGGTGGTGAACAACAACGCGTTGCGATTGCCCGCGCAATCGTCAATCGTCCTAAAATCATTCTAGCCGACGAACCGACCGCATTTCTTGACCGGGAAAATGCGAACAAGGTACTGAGTGCTTTAAAAGCTTTCCAGAGCGCTGGCGTCACGTGCCTGATTTCCAGCCACGATGAACAGTTTCTGGATCAGGCTAGCCGCGTGATCTATCTGAGTAAAGGCCAGATCACAGACTCCTGGAATTCTTCCATCGCCGCCTGATATCTTATTTCAAGGATAAACCCATGACCATCTGGTTTCGTGAGCATCTGTTTGCATTAAAAAGTGCGTACACCCACTTGCGTGCAGGTACCGGCAATTTTTTATTTAATGTGTTGGTCGTAGCAATCGCACTCGCCTTGCCTATCGCTGGCCTGACATTGATTGAAAACATCAAACCGATTTCTTCTCAATTATCCATCGAACCAGAAATAAGTATTTTTGTCAGCCCGGACACGGCCCGTGACAGCGCGACTGCCTTATCCGTGCAGATCAAACGCCTGCTCAAAGAAAATGCGATCAACGGCAAATTAGCTTTTATCCCTAAAGAAAAAGCCCTCGCCGCGATGCAAGATTCGTCGAGTCTGGCTGAAGTCTTGTCGACCCTCGGTGGTAATCCGCTACCAGACGCCTATATTTTGTCACTGTCGAACAACGACACAGAGAAATTAGACAGTTTGGTTGAAAAATTAAAAGCTTTGCAAGATGTTGACGTGGTTCAGGTGGACTCGGCCTGGGTAAAGCGTCTGGCGGCGTTAGTGCAAATTTTGCAAATGGGTTTGTTATTTCTGGCAATCACTTTGGGTGTGGTTGTGATCGTTGTCGTTTTTAACGCAACGCGTCTGCAAGTGATTTCGCATCAGGCAGAAATCTCCGTCACCCGCCTGTTAGGAGCGACCAATAGCTTCATCCACCGGCCGTATTACTACACAGGTGCTTTGCTGGGCTTACTAGCGGGAGCTCTGGCGTTAGGTGCTATTGCGGCGTCCTTGCAGCCTTTAAATCAGGCAATTGCTGATTTTGCCAAACTCTATGCTTCAGAATTCCGGCTTACACCGTTAGGTATCGTTCCCAGCCTCGCACTACTCGCATTCAGCATGCTTTTAGGCCTATGTGGCGCATATTTATCGGTTCGCCGGCAATTGGCACGCGCCAGCTAATTCCGGATTTTCTCCAAATTCATGCAACTTTTCGGGCAAATTGGACTCTTAATATCGTTATTTGTGCTTTCTTGTGCAATATCAAGATCTTTACCCAGCCAGGCACTATCGTTATCTGAGGCGATTTATCCCAGATAAAATACATTCAGATAACGAGGATAGACGCAAAAAATCTTTCCAAAAGGCAAATTTATCAGCTTGCCACACGCAGATTTGAGCATCAATTCCAACTATTAGCACTCTTCTCAAGAGAGTGCTAATATAAAGGCTTATACAGCGATGTTTTAATATTTTTATTGAAACTAGCAGCAATGAGGAGGAACCATCGCAATGACTTCGACACAACTTATCCCGGCAACAGATAGCAAAGCGCTCGCCCTGGGTTTCAGTGGCACGCTCGGAAATATTGACGCCTATATCTCTGCAGTCAATCGTTTACCTATGCTCACGCACGAAGAAGAAATCAGTCTGGCCAGCCGCTTACGTGCCGACAATGATCTGGGCGCAGCGCAACAACTGGTCATGTCACATCTGCGTTTAGTTGTTTCTATTGCCCGCGGTTATCTGGGTTACGGTCTGCCACATGCAGATCTGATTCAAGAAGGCAATATTGGTTTGATGAAAGCCGTTAAGCGTTTCGATCCTGATCAGGGTGTACGCCTGGTATCCTATGCAATGCATTGGATCAAGGCTGAAATGCACGAATACATCTTGAAAAACTGGCGGTTGGTAAAAGTCGCAACGACCAAAGCGCAACGTAAATTATTCTTCAATCTGCGCAGTCACAAAGAAGGCTTGGAGACGATGTCTCCTAAGCAAATCGATGCGCTGGCAAAAACACTGGATGTCAAACGCGAAGAAGTCATCGAGATGGAAATGCGTTTGTCAGGTCATGACATTGCACTGGATGCACCGACAGATGATGACGACGAAAAATTCGCACCTATTGCGTATTTGAAAACTGAATCTGACGAACCAACCAAAGTGCTGGAAACGCGTCAATACGATCGCCTGCAAAGCGAAGGTCTGGAAACCGCTTTATCAAAACTCGATGCACGGTCACGCCACATCATCGAAGCGCGTTGGTTAAAAAATGACGACGGCTCAGGTGCAACATTGCATGAATTGGCCGATGAATACGGCGTTTCTGCAGAACGTATCCGCCAGATTGAAAGCGCAGCATTGAAAAAAATGAAGGGCGCATTAGCGAACTACGCTTAAGCACTCAGCAAATTGTAATCAACAAATTGCCATCAACAAAAAAGCACTCAGAAATTCTGAGTGCTTTTTTATATACGCCAATATCCTTGGCTGTCACAACAATTGCAATTATTTCAGCAACAGTTTTAAATCATGCACGATAGGTTCAGCACCCTGGCCATTACGCAAGAACAAGCGAATGTGCCCTTCCGTGTCAAACACGTAGCTACCGGCCGTATGATCCATCGTATAGCTGGTCGGCGTATTGCCGGGGACTTTCTGGTAATACACTTTAAAATCTTTCGCAATTTTGGCAGTGGCGGCAGCATCACCGTACATACCTAAAAAACGCTGATCAAAATTCGGTACATAAGACGCCAGCAAGGCTTGCGTATCGCGCTCAGGATCGATGGTAACAAAGATCACCTGCACTTTGTCTGCCAATGGGCCCAATTGCTGCATCACGTTTGCCATTTCTGCCATCGTCGTGGGGCAAACGTCGGGACATTGGGTATAGCCAAAAAACATCACAACCACTTTGCCTTTAAAGTCAGCCAGAGTGCGTGCTTTGCCATGGTGATCAGTCAGCGCAAAATCCTTGGCGTAATCAATGCCAGTGATGTCCGTATTCGTAAATTTTTCAGCAGGAGGATTACAAGCCGCTAACAGCGCCAGCAGACCGGCAATCAAAAAGGAAGACAGAATTTTTTTTAACATAATCAAAACTTCAGGTAATGATCAACCAGCAGAGCAGCAAACAGCAATGACAGATAAATGATCGAGTAAGCAAAGGTTTTACGCGCCAGAATATCGCTATAGTTGCGATACATCTGCCATGCATACCAAAGAAAGATCCCGCCCAGCACCACAGCGCTCAACAAGTAAATCAATCCACTCATATGCACCGCATAAGGCAACATCGTGGTCGCAAATAAAGCAATCGTATAGAGCCAGATATGCAGGCGTGTGATTTCAGGTCCATGCGTAATCGGTAACATCGGCAACCCCGAACGTGCATAATCATCGCGGCGATACATCGCCAGAGCCCAGAAGTGCGGCGGTGTCCAGATAAAGATAATTAAGACCAACAACCAGGCTTGCATAGGCACATCATTGGCGACTGCTGCCCAACCCAATGCGGGTGGCATTGCGCCAGATAAACCACCAATCACAATATTTTGTGGTGTTGCCGGTTTTAAAATGATCGTATAAATAATGGCATAACCAACAAAGGTCACGAAAGTGAGCCACATGGTCAGCGGGTTGACCATGGTGTCGAGTATCCACATACCGATACCACCGATAACGCCGGAGAAAACCAGCGTTTGCAGAGCACTGATTTCACCTTGCGCGGTGGCACGACGTGCCGTGCGTGCCATACGTGCGTCGATCTCGCGTTCTACCAGGCAGTTGATTGCAAAGGCAGCGCCGGCCAGTAACCAAATACCAATCGTCGCTGGGACAAGGACACGCCAGTCAGGTAAATCCGGGGTAGCGAGAAACATGCCGATGACGGCACAAAATACCGCCAATTGGGTAACGCGCGGTTTGGTTAGTGCCCAATACTGGGCTAAACGGTTCGAAGGCAAACTTAAAGTGGTCATGTTAAATGGGTGGGCTGAGGGCATGGCTGGCATGCCTAACGCGATAGTTTAACATGGTCAGCAACAGGACTAACATTGCCGCACCGCCGTTGTGCAAAACTGCTAACAATAAAGGCCAGGAAAAGAAGACGGTCGACACCCCGATCAGGAACTGGACAACAATCGCCAACAACATTTTTTTTCCTAATGACTCAAACCCTGCAGTACGCATTGCCTGCCATGCAACATAGCCTACGACCATCAGCACCAACAAGGCAAAGTTCCGATGCACCCAATGAATTGCCACCAAGGCAGTGAAGGGTAGATACTCCCCATTGGTGGTCATGCCTAACTGACGCCAGAGGCTAAACCCATGTTCAAAATCCATCGTTGGTACGACTTGACCGTGACACAATGGATAATCCTGACATGCAAGTGCCGCGTAGTTAGTACTTACCCAACCACCTAAGGCAATTTGTATCAACAAGAGTATCAACGCAAATGTTGCTGGAAATATCAACGCTGTGGCAACGTTGGGTATCGTGCCGGAAATCAGCTTAGGCGGCTGGCTATGCTGTTCAAGTACAGCCGCTAATAGCGCCAACAAGCTCATCCCCAATAACAAGTGGGTGGTCACGATGACAGGTTGCAATTTGAGCGTGACTGTCCAAGCACCAAACGCGCCTTGCACGCACACGCAAAGCAAGGTAGAGGTGGTCAGCCAAGGTGAAATGCCTGTCGCCTTCTTTCGCATCCATGCCAGTAAGACCTGAGCACAAATTAAAACCCCAACACTCATCGCCAGATAGCGATGGACCATTTCTATCCACGCTTTTTGCGTGGTCACTGGTCCTTGCGGCATAGCGGCCTCTGCGGCTTTGATTGCTTCGTGCGACAACAAAGGATTCGATTGTCCATAGCAACCCGGCCAATCCGGACATCCAAGCCCAGAATCAGTCAGTCTGGTAAACGCACCAAACATAATAAGCTCAAACGTCAACGTTAACGTCACAGCGATTAATTGACGATGTTTGTTCTTTTCTTTTGATAAGAAGACGATGCACAACGGAATGACCGCAACACCGAGACCTGTTAAGGCAAGTTGTAACCACATAATAATATTTAACCTATTGCTGATGCGCGCAGCAACTTGGTCAGATCCTTTTTAATCAGATTCGGATTAGCATCTTTAGGAAAGCGCATCATCAGATTTCCTAAAGGATCGATCAAGTATATATGATCGCTGATTTCTGATTCATTGGTAGCGGGCAACCAGGTTTTGAGCGCTGCGACATCAGCATGCAAAACATGCAAGCCATCATGTTCCCGTAACAAGCTGGTGGCGACTGGTTGCTCATCCGTCAATAGCCAGACTCGCTCTATCCTGTCCATGTCTTTGCCCTGAGTTAATCTGAGCTGGCGCACATCGATCAATTTTTTCTGACAGGCATCTGCACAATCACCGCTATCAACACTCAACATGATCCACTTACCGCGGTACGCTTCCAATCCGGTGGTTTTGCCAGCATTCAGGGGCGCAGCATCCCCCAGCAAACGCGCATGCAGCGCTGGCATTGGGTGTTCACGCGGATCGAGTATGGTGCCGTAATTAGTGCGCCCCTCAGGCTTAATAACGTAATACGCAACGTAAGAGGCAATCATCGGTGCCGCACAAATAGCGATAACCAAAAATAGTTTCCAGCGGCCTTTGGCAGTATTATTGGGTTGCTGCATTGTTGGTGTCTGTTGTGTCTTTGTTGTTTGATACTTTGTGTTTTCCACGACGAATTCCTGTCACTACAAAAAATAAACACGCCATGCCGGATAAGGCGTACCACTGAAATGCATAGGCGCGGTGTTTCTCAGCACCAGCTGACGGTGCAGGCCATTGCCTCAACAAGCCATCAGCAGTGTCCGAAGTCTGCTCCAAAATGAGCGACTCGAATGCCATACCGCTTTGTTGCGCGAGGCTCGTTACTTCAAGATTCTGCACAATAGCACCAGGTTTTAACGCATCTGGCTGTCCTAACTGCATTACCCTGTCTACCTTGTCGCGCAAAACACCTTCAATTTCTATCGTGCCAGTTGGCGTTATCAAGGTTGGCACAGTCTTTCTGTCTTGTTGATTACGTGCCTGCCAGCCACGTGCTACCAGGACGTGGCGCTGACTTCCTTCGATATGGAACGGCATCAATACGTATAAGCCAGCATTGCCCTGCATCGGACGATTATCGAGATAAAGTGGCCATTGTGCGACAAATTCACCACGCAGTAACACCTTGCTGAACACTGGCACTGATGATAAAGATTTATCCGCAAAAACGCGCTGTGCGGGCAAGTGGGCCATCAGGTTAATCTGGCTGGCGATCTGCTCTTTTTCCAGCGCACGCCGCGTTTGCCATTGCGCCAGACTGATGCCAATGCTGACCACCACCACGGTAGCAACGAAGGGGAAAAATCTCAACCGGAAGGAAATAAACATAAGCACATGACGAAAGTATTACAATGGAAAAATCAATCAACTAGTATGACGTCTTAGCAAAGTTCAAGTATGAAAATTCTCGTCGCCATCGCTTTTTTTCTGATTATATTCAGTATGGGTTCTGCCCTGGTCTTTTTGATGAAAGATAAAGGTCGTAGCAATCGCACCGTCAAAGCATTGGCGTTTCGCGTTGGCTTTTCTATCAGCCTTTTCTTGTTGATTTTACTGGCACATCATTTCGGCTTAATACAACCCACGGGCATCAGATAAAACAATTCATTTTTATGAAAAAGCCGCACTGACTGCGTGCGGCTTTTAACGTAATGATGCCCATTGAGGCAGTGCTGCGAATCAACCGCCCCGCGACTCAGAGCCAATACACAACGACGTACAATGCCAGCCACACGACGTCAACGAAGTGCCAGTACCATGCAGCACCTTCAAACGCGAAATGCTGCTCAGGCGTAAAGTGACCCTTCATGACGCGGAACAACACGACTGACAACATAATTGCGCCCATCGTCACGTGGAAACCGTGGAAACCAGTCAGCATAAAGAAAGTGGAACCGTAAATACCGGAGGTTAATTTCAGATTCAGTTCATGGTAAGCCTCGATATACTCGTACGCCTGGCAACCCATGAACGTTGCACCAAGCAAAATCGTCGCAAATAACCAGAAAGCAGTTTGAGAGCGATGACCAGCGCGCAGTGCGTGATGCGCAATCGTCAGCGTGACACCAGATGTCAACAACAAAGCCGTGTTAATCGTCGGGATAGGGAACGGCGTCATGGTTTTGAACGCTTCTATCGTTCCGGCTGGCCCCGTGTTGCCCCATTGACCGGAGAAATTCGGCCATAAGACCTTATGGTCCAGATCAGACAACCATGGCATAGAGATGCTACGCGCATAGAACAAAGCGCCGAAGAATGCACCAAAGAACATTACTTCAGAGAAGATAAACCAGCTCATACTCCAACGGAAAGACGCATCAATACGCTCGCTATATTTTCCGCCTTCGGATTCGCTGATTGCGTCACCAAACCAGTTGTACAACACGACCAGCGTCAGGAAAATCCCGACACCATTCGCGTATGGTCCCCAACCTAAGCCATTGACCCAGGCAGACGCGCCAAACATGGTCAACAGCAGAGAGAACCCCGCCAGCACTGGCCATTGAGATGGCCCTGGTACAAAATAATAAGGCGCTTTCGCGTTTGAAGAACTCATTTCCATCTCCTGATGCAATTGAATATGCTTACTTAAATTGTTATTTTGCGACTACCTGCCGGACGATCAGCACTAACGTTGAAATAAAAATCAGAGCCCCGATCAACCCGGCAATAATGACGTGAACCGGATTGAGTTTTGCTGCGTCCTGCTCATAATCATTTTTTTTACGAATACCAAGAAACGACCAAAACACCGCTTTCATTGCTTTAAAAAAAGAGGCTTGCTGTTTCGCCTGAGGTTTCGCTGTTTCTTCTACTTCACTCATGATTTACCTTGTTCTGTCGAACTACTTAACTTCGGTGCCCCGCCGACCTCAAAAAAGGTGTAGGACAGCGTAATTGTTTTGACATCCTCAGGTAAAGCCGGATCGATATAAAACACTACCGGCATTTGCCGTGCCTCATTCGGTCCCAGCGTTTGCTGCTTAAAACAAAAACATTCTATTTTTTTGAAAAACGCACTTGCTTGTTGTGGCGCATAGCTAGGTATCGCTTGCGCATCCATCTTATACGACTGCTTATTGACTACTTCATACACAATTTGCGACATCTCGCCCGGATGTACTTTCATGCTCGCCACCGTTGGACGAAAGCGCCACGGCCCCTGTGTATTGGCATCAAACTCAATAGTAATTTCACGGTTACGATCAATTTGTGAATTTGATAAATCTTTGGCAGAGATATCTTTGGGCGTCAAAATATTAATGCCCGTCACTTCACAAATCTGTTTATAGATCGGCACCAACGCATAGCCAAATCCAAACATCACTATCGCGATCACTATCAGCTTACCGAGCATGGTCGCATTCAGCTTCTTACTTGTATCTGACAATTTCGGGTCTTGCTCAGCCATGCAGTTTCCGTTTTAAAAACGCAGGGTCTGTTTCAAAATGACACCAGCAAAAAAGATGATGGCAACTGAAAACAAGATCAACGCAGTCCTGAGATTATTCGGCTTTTTTTTATCGTTTTTCATAGTGGCTTTTGCCGTCCTTGACGCTGCACTTGAATAACTCAACTACAGCGTCGTTCAGGTTGATTATTTAACGACAGGTGGTTCTTCAAATGTGTGGAATGGTGCTGGGCTTGGTACAGTCCATTCCAGACCTTCTGCGCCTTCCCATGGGCTGGCTGGTGCAGGCTTGCCGCCTCTGATGGAAGGAATGACCACCGCCAGAATAAAGAAGACCTGAGACAGACCAAAGCCAAACGCACCAATACTTGCAATTTGATTGAAGTCAGTGAACTGCGCAGGATAATCAGCATAACGGCGCGGCATCCCCGCCAATCCTAAAAAGTGCATAGGGAAGAAGGTGACGTTAAAGAAAATCAACGATGCCCAGAAATGGATTTTGCCACGGGTTTCGTTGTACATGAAACCTGTCCATTTTGGTCCCCAGTAGTAGTAACCAGCAAACAAAGCAAACAAAGAGCCAGCCACCAACACATAGTGGAAATGCGCCACTACATAGTAAGTATCTTGCAACTGAATATCGATTGGCGTTACCGCCAGAATCAATCCGGTAAAACCACCCATCGTAAAGACGAAGATGAAACCAACGGCAAACAACATTGGCGTCTCGAATGTCATCGAGCCTCTCCACATTGTCGCTACCCAGTTAAAGACTTTCACGCCAGTTGGTACAGCAATCAACATCGTCGCGTACATGAAAAACAACTGTGCAGTGACTGGCATACCGGTCGTGAACATGTGATGAGCCCAAACGATGAAGGACAAAATCGCAATCGATGCAGTCGCATACACCATGGACGCATAACCAAACAAAGGCTTACGGGCAAACGTAGGAATGATGTGAGAAATAATGCCAAACGCTGGCAAAATCATGATGTACACCTCTGGGTGACCAAAAAACCAGAAAATGTGTTGATACATCACTGGATCACCACCACCCGCCGCATTAAAGAAGGAAGTACCAAAATGACGATCTGTCAGCGTCATGGTAATCGCGCCAGCCAGGACAGGCATCACAGCGATCAACAAATATGCTGTAATCAACCATGTCCAGCAGAACATTGGCATCTTCATCAATGTCATGCCAGGAGCACGCATATTCAGAATCGTTGTGATGATGTTAATCGAACCCATGATCGACGAAGCACCCATGATATGCACAGCAAAAATTGCCATATCCATACCAGGCCCCATTTGCGTCGACAGCGGCGCGTACAAGGTCCAACCCGCAGCCGTGGCACCACCAGGTACCCAGAACGACGTTACCAGCAAAATTGCGGCCGGCGGCATCAACCAGAATGAAAAATTATTCATACGGGCAAATGCCATATCGGATGCACCGATTTGCAATGGAATCATCCAGTTCGCAAAACCAACGAAGGCCGGCATAATCGCGCCGAACACCATGATCAGACCATGCATCGTGGTTAATTGGTTAAAAAACTCTGGCTGCACTAGCTGCAGACCAGGTTGGAACAATTCTGCACGAATGATCAAGGCCAACACGCCACCGGTCAACAGCATCGTGAAAGCAAACCACAGATACAACGTGCCGATATCTTTATGGTTAGTAGCAAATAGCCAACGACGCCAGCCATGCGGATGGTCGTGTGCATGATCGTGGCCGTGATCATGAGAATGATGGTGATCGTGAGCGTGATCAACGGTGGTTGTACTCATCTTGTCTCCTGTACTGTTCTGTGCAATTACTTACGCGCCGCCAAAACTTCGGCTGGCTGGACAATGTTTTCTGCGGATTTATTGGACCAGTTATTACGTGTATAGGTAATCACTGCAGCAATTTCCGTATCAGATAAAGTTGCCTTCCAGGATGGCATCACACCTTTACCGTTCAACAGCAGGTGTACCTGCGCGTCTTTAGGACCAGCGACAACACCGGAACCATCTAATGCAGGGAAAGCACCGGGAACACCTTTACCAGTGGCTTGATGGCAAACAACACAATTGGAAGCATAGACTTTTTCGCCACGCTGTTTGAGCTCGTCAATCGTCCAGACTTTGTTCGGGTCGTCGGCTTTGGCTGCCATTTCTTTTTTCTTACCATCAACCCAGGCTTTGTAGTCATCAGCAGAAACGACTTTAACCACAATAGGCATGAAGGCGTGCTCTTTGCCGCACAACTCTACACACTGTCCACGGTAAGTACCGATTTTTTCTGCTTTGAACCAGGTATCACGCACATAACCCGGGATCGCATCTTGTTTTACGCCGAAAGCGGGAATCGTCCAGGAGTGGATCACGTCATTAGCAGTTGTGATCAGACGGACTTTTTTGTTGACCGGTACCACAACCTCATTATCCACTTCGAGCAGGTAGTTGTCGCCGCGCGCTTCAGTTGGGGCAACGCCAGGAGAACCGACCTGTGTACGTGGCGTAGCGAGCGTCGACAAGAATGAGATCCCCTCGCCTTCACCTTTGAGGTAATCGTAACCCCATTTCCACTGCATGCCCGTGGCTTTAATGGTGATATCGGCGTTTGAGGTGTCTTTCATCGCAACCACCGTTTTGGTTGCAGGCAGCGCCATACCGATCACGATCAGGAAAGGAACGATGGTCCAGGCGATTTCCACTGATGTACTTTCATGGAAAGTCGCTGGTTTGTGACCAAGGGATTTACGGTGCTTAAGAATAGAGTAAAACATGACCCCGAACACGGCCACGAAGATGACCAGGCAAATGATCAGCATCAGATTGTGTATCGAGTAAATTTGTTCAGCTATCTGTGTAACTGGTGTTTGCAAATTTAGTTGAAGTACCGCAGGGCCGCCCTGACTATCTACCACTGCCCATGTCGGCAAACTGGCCGCCAGCAGAGAGGCACCCAGCATGAACGACTTTAATCGCTTTGCTTGTTTCATGTTTTCCCCAAAACCCCGATTAGAATTATTATGAACCAGCGCCAAGACGCATCACCTTGACTACAAATTACATTTAGAGCTAACGCAAAAACATGACTGCAAGGCGCAAATGCATTCGGGGTTAGGGAAATATCCTGTCATCAATTCATATGACACAGCATATTCATTTGATCGGTTAGTGCAAAAATGCACTATTCCGACTACACCATATCGACGAAGGCAGTGCAAATTGTACTAGGCTGAACCTTGAAGCTTTCATGCCAACAGCGGCATTTTTTGCATAAGACCTAACAAAGTGCGAACTGGCAACTTCTACAACGGTCTGAGTATAAGATGGAAAGTGAAAGGATATCAAGCAGAAAGCGTGACAGAAATCGTTGATCTGGCTCAAATGAAACAAATAATTAGAAAATGCTTTACAAGTTTTTGTATTCGTTTTTGATCTGGATTAAATTAACAAAAAATTAATCCGCTGTGGCAATTTCATTTAAGAGGCAAGTTCAGATCAGCGAATGCCATTCGTTACCAGAATCTTAATCCCGCTTTTTAGGCAAATCAAAACGCACGATCGATTCTCCGGCAGCCGTTGTGCGGCTGACAGGGCGGAACGCATGGCCGAAGACCACTTCAAATGTCAGCTTGATGCGACCATCGGCGGCGCGTTGGCGTTCTAGTGCTGCCAGCAAAGCGCGGTAGGCATTTTTTCCGCTTAAGCCTTGACGGCGCGTACTTAATGGATTGCCACCGAGGGCACGCACGTCGGCCAGAAGTTTGTGTGGATCTTGGTAGGTCAGGGTGATTTTTTCCATGTCCATGACCGGTGTCGCAAATCCAGCATTCACCAGCATATCGCCAAAATCATGCATATCCACAAAGGGCAGCACGTGCGGTAATGCGTCGACTTGGGCAAATGCCTCGCGCAATTCGATCAGCGTATCCGGACCAAAACACGAGAACATCAGCAAACCTTCAGTGCGTAAAATGCGGCGCCACTCAGCGAAAATCAGGTCGGGCTGAGGATGCCAATGCAAAGCCAGATTTGACCAGATCAGATCAATACTCTGCGGTGCCAGCGGGACACTGGCAAAGTCGCCACAGAGCAAGGTGGCGCCTTGTTCACTGCGCAATGCAGCAGGTGTCCATTTTGCCAACAGGCGTCCGACCGCACTCATGGCGGCACGCTCTTGTTGCTGAATATGGGTCAACATCGACAATGCGGCGTCCAGACCGACCACCTGCGTATCTGGATACATTCTTTGTAATTCAGGCAAATCAGCGCCAGCACCACATCCCGCATCGAGCACCCGTATAGGCTGGATTTTGACGAGTTCCAACTTTTCTCGCATCCGGCCAGCAATTTCTCTGCGTAAAAAATCTGATGGAGCGATTTTTTCAGGACGAGAGAAAAGCTGGCGAACCAGTTGCAGATCGATAGGGGCACTGAGCATAAAATGGAAACGAACGAAGTTTGGATTTGAATGTGGTAAGGTCCTAGTTTACACGGTTGTGATCTCTCATGTTGATTTGCCGCCCATTTGCCACCTAACTATGTTCCATTTACCACTGCTTATCAGAAAAAGACTGAACGCAATAATGAACACGCTGCTGCCATGCAGTTGCGTACTGTGTCACGCGCAGCAATCGGAATTATTATGTAGTGATTGTCAAGCCAACTACTTCAGGCAGACGATAGAACGCTGCCAACAATGCGCGCTTCCCATGCCTCCTGGCGCGAACACGCCGCGCTGCGGTGATTGCCTGCAAAACCCGCCAGCCTTTGATGCCAGCATTGCTGCCTGTGACTATGCAGCACCACGCGATCACATGGTATTAGCGCTGAAATTCGGCCACCAACTGGCCCTGGCCCCTTTATTTGCACGGATGTTACGAGATGCAATTTTGCAGCACCCGCCAGAGAGCCTGCCTGATATGTTATGTGCCGTACCCTTGGGCGAGCGCAGATTGTGTGAACGGGGTTTTAATCAGGCAACAGAAATTGCCAGACCGCTCGCAAAACATCTGGGGATACCGCTCGCTGTCCAGGCAATACATCGTGTCCGCGAGACCAGCCAGCAAAGTAGCCTGACGCCTGACGCTCGCGTCAGCAACGTCAACAATGCGTTTATGCTGGATGAAGCCTGGTCATCAAAAGTAAAAGGGGCACACATTGCCATTGTCGATGATGTCATGACCACTGGCATGACCCTGCATGAAGTCGCTACAATGCTAAAACGCTTCGGTGCGGAAAAAGTCACGAATTACGTGTTTGCCCGCACGCCACCTCATTTTTATTAAGGAACTACCTTGTTTCACGTCGTTTTAGTTGAGCCCGAAATACCACCCAATACTGGCAATATTATTCGCTTATGTGCGAACACAGGGGTGCAATTGCACCTCATCGAACCTTTGGGGTTCCCCCTGGACGATAGCAAAATGAAACGTGCGGGTCTGGATTACCATGATTATGCGACAATGAAAGTACATAAAAACTGGGAGGCGTTTCTCGCTCAGGAACAGCCTGACGCGGATCGTATGTTTGCGCTCACTACACATGGATCTGGCGTATTTGCTAACGCAGAGTTTAAACCCGGCGATTATTTTGTCTTTGGTGCCGAAACCCGGGGTCTGGCGCCGGAACTACGTAACAGCTTCCCGGAAGCCCAGCGCATACGCCTGCCTATGCGTCCTGACAATCGCAGTCTGAATTTGTCGAATACCGTGGCGGTCGTCGTTTATGAAGCCTGGCGTCAAAATGGGTTTGTGGGCGGCGCGTAGTGTGAAGTCACAGCGCCAGGCCTCTGTGGCTTACGTTTCTTAGCAAGACAAGAAACGTCAGTGACTGCCGGGGCACTCCCGATTTGGTTCTACGGAGGTTGGCCGCTTTAGATTTTGAAAATCGGTGCAATAAGATTGCAGTTTGACCTGCATTGGGTAACCGTATCCGAATTTTGCGGCTAGCTTACTTATCGACCTTTATCACGCCCAACTTGCCATCGGTCACAAAACGGTCACCGCCCCCGTTGCGCCCTTCACGTGCTGGTTGAAAGGCATCGATCCATTGGATTACAAGGGAGCCGGTTTGCTGTAAATCGGCAATCAACTTGTCGCGCTCTTTGTCGACTTCTGCCGCAATGTGATGTGTAATCTGACCCGTCGTATAGCTAAGACCAACACCGGCATCATATGTCGCGGCACCTATCCATAACGGTCTCCCGGATTCATCTTGGGTATTCGCTTGCCAGAAACGCACATGGTGGCGCTTTGACGGATCACCTCCGGCGGCCTGCTCAAATGCCAGATCCTGCTTATGACCATTCACAAATAAATCGCTGACTGGCGCATCGGGATACGGTTTGTGCATGACGCTATCCCTGGCAATGCGTAAAGAGCTATGCAAGGTAATAGGATCAGCCGGAAACCAGCCCGCCTTGAGCATTTTGTCGTGTAAAGCTTGCTCGCTGCCGATAAAAGCGACATTGAGTGGATCGCCGGGAATCCCTGCCGATGTAAAGGCTCGCGTTCCCATGTCCGCTAACGCCGGATGGCGACGCTCTTCTACTTTCCAGATAGACGGAATGAGTTCATACGCGGTCGCGGCATAGAAAGTGCCGACGCCAATCACGATGAAAGCTGCTAGTCTCGCCAGATGACGCCAGTAAGGAAATGCGGTTGCGCTGACATTGTTTTCGCTGGTTTCTGACATGGTGTTTTTCCTTGTAGAGCCAAATCCCGATTAACTGGCGGCGCGGACTTTTTGTAATAAACGGGTCGTCGAACGTTCGTGCTCAAATGCGATCGCCTGAACCTTGCCACCATAGGCCAGCACAGCCTGCCCTTCGGGTATCGCATCCATCTGATAGTCGCCGCCTTTGACATAAACATCTGGCTGGGCCTGCTGAACCACTTCTAGGGCGGTATTTTCGTCAAATGGTACGACCAGACTTACGGCTTCCAATGCAGCCAATACTGCCAGACGATCTTCACACAAATTGATAGGACGATCATCGCCCTTACCCAGACGTTTAACCGACGCATCGGTATTGACAGCAACAACAAGTGATGCCCCCAGGGCGCGTGCCTGCGCAAGATAGGTTACGTGACCACGATGCAAAATATCAAACACACCATTGGTCAACACCACTGGCTTAGGCAAAGCAGCAATACGGTCAGCTAAATCGGCGCGGGAAGCTATTTTTTGTTCAAAATCAGGCATAAATCACTTAACACTTCGCAATAAAATGAAGCGGACACAAAAAAGCCGCTGGGGAGCGGCTATTGTACACGGCAGCTTCGTTCACGCAACGAGAGGCGCTGATGCTATTGTCACTCAAGCGGCGGGAACCACCAGACGCTGAGAAATTTCTTTGCGGTAGCGGTTCAAGTCTTGCACCGTGTCAAAACTGCGTTCAAATAGCAAAGACATATTGTGCAAAATGCGATCGACAACCTTTTTTTCCCAGATGCCATCAAATTTGATCTGACCATCCAGCCAGCGCTCCAGCCAGTCGGGATCAGGCAGGCGGCTTTGAATCGTATCTTGTGGAAATAGTGCCTGATTAACATGGAGATTGGTTGGATGCAGCGGTTTTTCAGTACGACGTGCTGATGCCATCAAAACGCCTATCTTGGCAAACGCGGCGCGTGCCACATCACCGACTTCTGCCAACGATTTTTTCATGTAGCGTAAGTAAGCGCCGCCGTGACGGGCTTCATCCTGGCTGATAATTTTGTAAATGTGTTTAATGACTGGTTCGGTGTGCCATTCAGACGCGCAGCGATACCAGTGGTTTAAACGAATTTCACCACAGAAATGCAGCATCAGGGTTTCGAGGCGGGGGGCGGGGTCAAACTCAAAGCGCACATTATCCAATTCCGCTTCAGTCGGAACCAATTCCGGATGAAAACGGCGCAAATATTCCATCAACACCAAAGAATGTTTTTGCTCTTCAAAAAACCAGATCGACATAAATGCTGAAAAATCACTATCGTCGCGGTTATCGCGCAAAAACATCTCAGTGGCAGGCAGAGCAGACCATTCGGTAATGGCGTTCATTTTGATGGTTTGTGCCTGCTCGGGCGTTAATTTCGACGCATCGTATTGATCCCATGGAATATCAGTATCCATATTCCAACGCACTTGCTCTAAGGATTTGAACAATTCTGGATAAAGCATGATGAGCCTCAAAAAAATAGACGGCAACAATAAATTCTGCGTCTATTCTAGCAGAGACCTATGACAGTTTCACGACACCTGTCAGACCTGCACGTAGCACCACTGTTGACGTAGTGAATCTACATCAATCAACCTGACTGGCGTCAACTTCACTGACGGCCTTGATGATTTCTTCTTTGCTCAAATCCGGTGCAAACTGGCGGATAAAATCATAGGTGTAAGTACGCAAATATGCACCACGCCGTACTGCTAAACGAGTGACGTTCGGGGTAAATAAGTGATCAACAGCAATCGTTCTCAAATTATTGGCACGATTCTCTTCAATCGCCATCGACGCCACAATACCGACGCCCAGACCCAGTGCTACATATTGCTGAATCACGTCGGAATCCATTGCTGTCAGGACGATATCCGTGCGCAATTCTGCTTGCTGAAACGCAGCATCAATATGTCCTCGCCCTGTAAAGCCTACGTCGTAGGTAATCAGCGGATAGTTAGAAATATCTTCCAGACTCACCTGTTCTTTTTTCAATAACGCATGGCCTTCAGGAACAACTAATACATGATTCCAGCGATAGCAGGCAAAAGAAGCCAGATCTTTGAACTGCGATAAACCTTCCGTCGCAATCCCAATGTCTGCTTTACCCGACAGCACCCATTCTGCGATATGGTCAGGGGAACTTTGTTGCAAGGCGATTCTGACGTCCGGAAAAGCCTGACGGAATTGCTGCACCACTTTAGGCAAAACATAACGTGCTTGCGTGTGGGTGGTAGCGATCGTCAATGTGCCCTTGGTCTGGTCAGAATACTCATTACCGGCCTTTTGCAGATTTTCTGCTTCCAGCAATAAGCGTTCGACGATAGGCAAAATGCCTTTGCCTGGCTCTGTCAGACCGGTCAGGCGCTTGCCGTTGCGTTCAAAGATATCGACACCTAATTCTTCTTCCAATTCACGAATCTGGCGACTGACACCCGGTTGTGACGTGAACAGAACGTTGGCGACTTCGGTCAAATTAAAACCGCGGCGGGATGCTTCGCGGATGGATCTTAATTGTTGAAAATTCATAGTAGGCTCTCGATATGGTAATGAGATGCTGGGGCACTGGCTCAGTGCTTAATATTGATTAATATTGATTAATATTGACTAATGCGTATCGACAAAGACGTGTAAGCGTTTAGGTTTCACTACCAGCATTTCACCGACCTTGAGTGTTAATTGCTGATAACGTTCGCTGGAAATCATGACTTCGAGCACATCACCGTTATCTTCGCGTTCCAGTTCCAGTTGCGCCAATGGACCTATGCTATGGATGCGACGTAGTTGTGCGATCAAACCTTCCGCACCAGGCGAATAGCGATCAATGTCAAACTCATGCGGACGCACATAACCAGTACCAAATGCGTCTTTGGTTTCTGCATGAGCTGGCGCGGAAAACGGCACACCATCAGCATCCAGAACACCTTCATGCACACGCCCGCGGAACAGGTTCACATTACCCAAAAATCCATACACAAAAGGCGTCGCCGGATGTTGATAAACTTCTGCCGGTGCGCCGACTTGCTCCACCTTGCCGTGATTCATCAAGACAATTTTATCGGCAACTTCCAACGCTTCCTCCTGATCATGCGTGACAAAAATACTGGTGACATGCAGGTCATCATGGAGTCGACGCAACCAGCGACGCAATTCTTTACGTACTTTGGCGTCTAATGCACCGAACGGTTCATCCAGCAATAAAACACGCGGTTCAACAGCCAGCGCACGCGCCAAAGCAATACGTTGCCGCTGTCCACCAGATAACTGCGGAGGATAACGATCTGCGAGCCAATCGAGCTGTACCAACTCTAACAACCTGGTGACTTTTTCTTTGATTTGCGCTTCATTTGGGCGTTGATTACGCGGTTTGACGCGCAAGCCAAAAGCAATGTTTTCAAAGATGGTCATGTGTTTGAACAAGGCATAATGCTGAAACACAAAGCCAACCTGGCGTTCACGCACGTGCTGCTGCGACGCATCCTGTCCATCGAGCAAAATCTGTCCCTGATCGGCATATTCAAGGCCAGCAATAATGCGTAGCAAGGTCGTTTTACCGCAACCAGACGGGCCTAATAAAGCGGTCAGTTCACCATCCGGAAAATCTAGCGACACGTTGTCGAGCGCGGTAAATTGACCAAAACGTTTTTGTAATTGTTTAACTGCGATACTCATAAATTCTCCGGCAAATACTTAATTCGCTTCAGTCAATGACGCGCTGTTTTCAGCAGTGCGCCATTCGACCAGTGCTTTTAAGGCCAGGGTCAGCAAGGCCAGTAAAGTCAACAACGAGGCGACAGCGAAAGCGGCCGCAAAGTTGTACTCGTTATATAAAATTTCTACTTGCAGCGGCATCGTATTGGTCTCACCCCGGATATGACCGGACACTACCGATACCGCACCAAACTCACCCATGGCCCGCGCGTTACACAAGATCACGCCATACAGCAAACCCCACTTAATATTCGGCAAAGTCACGTACCAAAAGGTTTGCCAGCCCGATGCACCTAATACCAGCGCGGCCTCTTCTTCTTCGCTGCCTTGCGCTTGCATCAACGGTATCAACTCACGCGCCACAAACGGAAAGGTCACAAAAACCGTCGCTAAAACAATGCCCGGTACGGCAAACAATATCTTGATGTCGTGGTCACGCAACCATTCACCAAACCAACCTTGCGCGCCGAACAACAGCACATAAATCAAACCAGAAATCACTGGCGAAACTGAAAACGGCAAATCGATCAATGTCAGCAAAATACTCTTGCCGCGAAATTCAAATTTGGCGATGGTCCATGCCGCTGCCACACCAAAAACTAAATTCAACGGCACAGCAATACCCGCTGCAATCAAGGTCAGACGAATTGCTGATAATGCATCCGGTTCTGAAATCGATTCAAGATAGACTTGCCAGCCTTTTTTAAATGCCTCTGCAAACACAGCGACCAAAGGTACAAACAAAAATAGCGTCAGAAAGCCAAATGCCGCTGCCATTAAGGCATACCGTACCCAGCGTGGTTCTGTGGTTGCTGCCAGACTTAACGGTGGTTCAATGCGGCGTGGTGTTGGCAATGGCGGCAATGTTGGCGTAGAAATCGCGCTCATAGTGCTCTCCCCGCTGATTGGCGACGGCGCATCCAGGCTTGCAAGGCATTGATCGTCAACAGCATGCTGAACGACAACACCAACATCACGACCGCAATAGCTGTCGCACCCGCGTAATCGTATTGTTCAAGTTTGGTAATCATGAATAAAGGGGTGATTTCAGACACCATCGGCATATTGCCAGCGATAAAAATAACGGAACCATACTCGCCCGTCGCGCGCGCAAATGCGAGGGCGAAGCCAGTCATCAAGGCTGGCAGGATCGTGGGCAAAGTCACGCGGGTAAAGGTTTGCCAGTGATTTGCGCCAAGACTCAGTGCCGCTTCTTCCAGCTCTTTTTCAGCCTCTTCCAGTACCGGTTGCACGGTGCGTACCACGAAAGGCAAACCGATAAAGGTTAATGCCACCAATACACCCAACGGCGTGAAAGCCACTTTGATACCCAATGGTGCTAATAACTGACCTATCCAGCCATTCGGGGCATATAGCGTCGCTAAGGTGATACCTGCGACGGCGGTCGGCAATGCAAATGGCAAATCCACCATCGCGTCAATCATACGTTTGCCAGGAAACTCATAACGCACCAAAACCCAGGCAACGATGCCACCAAAAATCACATTCACCAGCGCCGCCAAGGCAGAAGCGCCAAAACTCAGGCGATACGACGCCATCACCCGGTCTGAACTGATGGTTTCCCAAAACGCTGGCCAGGTCATCGTGAACGTTTTAAGAAACACCGCTGATAGCGGGATGAGAACGATCAGCCCCAGATAAAACAGGGTAAAACCTAGCGAGAGGTGAAAGCCGGGGATGACTCGTTTGCGTGTCGCCCCGCTGATAGAATGTAACGCTGCCAATGCCATACCTAGCCCTTTTACAGAATTGACGTAAAACGTCCCGGTATGGCTTGTCAAAGATACGCGTTTTTCAGATTTTATTTCTAAATCAAGAAAAACGCGCCGAAATCGTCACGCTGCCGGAGCGCTCTTGTGTCAGTCCTTATTACGGATTCAACTAAAGAGCTTGCATATTGGCAGGTTTTCCATATATGAAAAACGAATTTTTTGTTATGTCTTTAGACGTTTAAGGTATATCGACGTATTTTTGTGCGCTAATTTGTGAACAAGCATTGTGTCCGATAGCAGATGCCATCAAACGCAGACCTGATCGAGCTGCAGCGGTGCCTCTGTGATCAGGGTTTGCTCTTCTTCTGGATACAAGTTGGCCTTAGGCGTGTCAAAGAGAAAACCTTGTACAGCATAAGGGCTCACAGTGTTATTACCTGTTTGCAATTGTTTGAGCTGCCGTTCATTTTCTATTTTTCTGAAAATCACCTGGCACTGTCCGCGATCGGCTTGCTCGAGTAAGGCAATCTGCGCCGCCGGATTATTGGCCGCATTGACATCGATTTTCAAGGTGTCTGGTCTGATCCGCGCCAGCAAGTCGCTGGCTTGTTCCAGATTGGCGGCGTTCACGCCGATTCTGAAGCCATTACGGCGATAATTTTCTGCAACATGGGTCAGCACCCAGCGTTGGCTGGGCGTGATTTGCGGCAGTTGTAAAACGATTTGCTGATGCGGCAACTCCAGCACCTCTAAAATGCGTCGAAAAGCCGCTCCGTGGTTGCCTTCAACAGCTGCCAGCAAACGGCTATGCACACTTAAAAATAAATCTAGTTCCTGTGTTGTTTGTTGACGATAAAAATTAATCGTATGCAGTAAGCGGCACAAACGATCTAATTCTACCGATTCTTCATCATTGGCAACGTAATCTAACAGACGCCAGATGTTAAGACCCTGGTCATTCGGATCATAGCTACGCGCATAGCCTTCAAAAGCGATAGCACGCAAATCATTGCCCGACCGTATTGCCTGAAAAGCGCTGGTCAGACTGGCATTGAAATAGCGACCGCGCGCTCTACCCTGACCATCAATCCACAGATTGCTACTAGCAAGCGAGCTCTGCAGACGACTCAGATAATTTTGCAAAGTCACATGGCGCATTATTTTTCCTTTCAAATCACTGGCTTTTTTACAGTGACAGCTAATATAAATTTATAGTTTGGCGATAGAAACGTCAGTCGCCTTGACTAAAGTCACCACCTCACTCCCGACAATCAGATTCAAATCTCTGATTGAGCGCGTCGTAATAACGGAAGTCACAATACCGGCAGGTGTTTCCACATCGACTTCAGAGACAACTGATCCTTCATTAATGGCTTTGATTTTGCCTCGAAATTGATTTCGTACATTGATTGCTTGAATCGTCATGGCGTGCTTTCGTAAATGGGAAGGGAAAATATGCTCGGAGTAATATTAAAAAATAAGTCAGATCGCCCAGGCTAAGGGATTAAACGTCGCCAACGGCGTTATTTCAGTCTGCTTGTTAGCCATGCTGTCAGGGCGCTGTAAAATGCGTGCCAGCACGTGTTCTTCCAGCTCAGCAAACAAGGCATCACCGCGTGCTCGCGGACGTGGCAAATTGACTTTCAAATCCAGACTCACTTGTCCGTCTTCAATCAACATCACGCGATCAGCCAACGCAATCGCCTCTTGCACATCGTGCGTGACCAGTAACGCGGTGAAACCCTGTTCTTGCCATAACTGTTCAATCAGGCTTTGCATTTCTATGCGGGTCAATGCATCTAGTGCTCCGAGCGGCTCATCAAGTAATAATAACGATGGTTGATGCACCAGTGCGCGTGCCAGTGCAACACGTTGCCGCTGACCTCCAGATAACACCGATGGCCATTCATTGGCTCGATCAGCAAGTGCAACTTTTTCTAACGCACTGAGGGCAAGCTTCTTGTTACTGCTTGTGTCGCCCGGCAAACCTAAGCGCACGTTATCGAGCACGGTCTTCCAAGGCAACAGGCGTGCATCCTGAAACATCACACGAGTACCGCCATCTTGCTCACGAATGTTCGCTATTTTCGCTTTGGCACCGGTATCCAGCACACCGGCGTCTGCTTTTTCCAGACCTGCCAACAGACGTAATAAGGTGCTTTTACCGCAGCCACTACGACCAATCACCGCGACGAATTCACCCGGTGCAATATCGAGATCGAGTGCTTTTAAAACCTGGCGACTGGCATACGACTTTTGTACGCCATGCAAATGGATTGCCGTGCCACGCTGGGGCTTTGGTTCAGACACAGCGCGCTCGATGACAGGATAATCATCATCCAGTTCAAAACGGAGAGCGGCAATACGTGCCGCTGTCATTGATGGATATCCAAATATTTCAGCCATGTTGATTTTTCCTTTGATACCCAGGATGCCAGCGCAAGGTGTAATGTTCGACGGCACGTGACAAACTATCCGCGAGTTTGCCCAGCAAGGCGTACAGCAAAATGCCAACCAGCACCACATCCGTCTGCAAAAATTCACGCGCATTCATCGTCATGTAACCGATACCAGATTGTGATGATATCGTCTCTGCAACAATCAGCAGCACCCAGACCAGACCCAGCGCAAAGCGTACGCCAACCAAAATGGAAGGCAAAGCTCCCGGCAGAATCACATCACGATATAAAGCCCAGCCTGACAAGCCATAGCTGCGTGCCATTTCTATCAGGCCTTTATCTACTGAACGTATGCCGTGAAAGGTATTGAGATATACCGGAAAGAAAACACCCACCGAGACCAAAAATAATTTTGCTGTCTCATCAATACCAAACCACAAAATCACCAAAGGCATCAACGCTAATGCCGGGATATTGCGTATCATCTGCAAACTAGAATCGAGCAAAGTTTCGGCAAATTTAAACGTACCGGTGAACAAACCGAGCAGCAGACCCAAACCACCACCAACTAAAAAGCCCGAGATCGCACGCCATAAACTGGTTTTGACATGAATAAAAATCTCGCCAGAAATAGTGAGACTCCAGAAGGCTTTTAATACTGCCAACGGCTCCGGCAATATCCGGCTCGATAAATAGCCAAACTGCGCCGCCAATTGCCATGTCACCAGCAAGATGATTGGCACCAGCCACGGCAACAACCATGGCGTCAGATGTCGGACAGATCTGCTTGCGTGCGCAGCTAATGCTTGCATACCAGCCTGATTCAGGCGTGTGCTGAAGCCTGCCTGCGGAACTTCCGCATTGCTGCGTTCCGGAGAGATGTCAGTGATGAACGGTCCCATGTTTGACTCCAGAAGTTGGCGACTAACTTTGCGAGACTTTGGGCGTAATACCATTGGCCATGATCTCGCCAAATGGTCCCGTCACAGAACTCGTCACTCTTGGTAAGGCTTTACCAATCAATGGGAAGACCAACTCCGAAAAGCGATACGATTCTTCCAGATGCGGGTAGCCAGAAAAAATAAACGTATCAATACCCAGATCGGCGTATTCTTTGATCCTCGCTGCAACTGTCTCCGGATCGCCCACCAAGGCAGTCCCCGCGCCACCGCGCACCAGACCAACGCCCGCCCATAGATTTGGCGATACCTCTAATTTGTCGCGCTTGCCACCATGCAGTGCCACCATTCTTTGCTGTCCGACGGAATCCATTTTGGCGAAGGCTTTTTGAGCGCGGGCGATCACCTCATCATCAACATAACGAATCAAATCGTCCGCCGCGGCCCAGGCTTCCTCATTGGTTTCACGCACGATGACATGCAGGCGTATGCCAAAGCGCAAAGTGCGGCCGTGCTTAGCTGCGCGGGCGCGCATATCGGCAATTTTTTCTGCGACAGCGGCGGGGGGCTCACCCCAGGTCAGGTACACATCGACTTGCTCCGCCGCGAGTTCATGCGCTGGCTCTGAAGAACCACCAAAATATAAAGGTGGATGCGGTGTTTGCACTGGTGGGTACAAGGTTTTAGCGCCTTTGACCGTCAGATGTTTACCTTCGAAATCGTAACCAGCCTCACCACCTTCACCTGCTAATGAGGCACGCCAGATGCGTAAAAATTCATCGGTGATTTCATAACGCTTCGCATGATCAGCGTACAGGCCATCGGCTTCTAATTCGCCCTGATCACCGCCAGTGACGATATTGATGAGCAAGCGACCATTCGACAAACGATCAAAAGTAGAAGCCATGCGCACCGCCAAACCTGGCGTCGTTAAGCCAGGGCGCAATGCCACCAGAAATTTTAATTTACGGGTCGCGCTCATGAGGCTGGAAGCAACTACCCACGCATCTTCGCACGAACGTCCGGTAGGCAACAATACACCGTCAAACCCTTGGGTATCGGCCGCCACTGCAATTTGTCGTAAGTAATCAAAATTGATTTCGCGCGCGCCCTTGGTTGTGCCCAGATAACGGCTGTCACCATGCGTCGGAATAAACCAGAATATATTGAGACTCATACCATGCTCCTTATTTAGCGCTTAATTTGACGTCGACAACAGCGTCTTTAATTTGTATTTTTTTCGGAATTAATTTGAGTTCAGCAAACGTGTCAGCAATACGTTGTTGTTCGCGTATCACCTGCTCTGTAATTGGTTGAACATGAAAACTAAAGCGAGAATTTGAAAGATCAACGACATCGGCTGACAAACCAGTTTGCGCAGAAAAGACTGAGGTGGTTTGCCTGGCGTTTTGCAATACCCATTCATCAGTGCGACCCAACTCATCCAGCAGTGCTTGCAGTACGTCAGGACGTTTTTGCGCATACGGGCGCGCTGCCAGATAGAACTGGTGATTACTGACTGCCCCCTTGCCATCGATCAATACACGCGCACCCAATTGTTTTTCGGCAGCTGCCAGAAACGGATCCCAGATAGCCCATGCATCAACACTGCCCCGTTCAAATGCGGCACGCGCATCTGCCGGAGGTAGGAAAATTGTCTGTACATCGTGATAGGCAATACCGGCTTTTTCTAACACTTTGACTAACAAGTAATGGACATTCGAGCCTTTATTCAGGACGATTTTTTTACCCTTCAAGTCGGAAACCGATTTCAATGTAGAATTTTTTGGAACGACAATAGCCTCGCCACCTGGTGCTGCCGGTTCATTGGCAACATAGACCAGATCCGCGCCCGCTGCTTGTGCAAAAATCGGTGGTGCTTCGCCGGTGGTACCAAAATCGATGCTGCCGACATTTAATCCTTCCAGCAATTGCGGCCCTGCTGGAAATTCAGTCCACTTCACTTCTACGCCAAGTGGTGCCAGACGCTTTTCTAATGCACCCGTCCCTTTTAAAATTGTCAGCGGGCCGTATTTTTGGTATCCGATACGTAACGTGCTGCTCACTTTATTTTCTGCAAAGCCAGGAATAGCCACGCTGGTCATTCCGCTCGCTAACATGGCAGATAACATGGCGATGGTTTGGCGGCGATTTTTTTGATGTTGATCCATTTTTGCTATTCCTTTTCTTCTGCTACGAAAGATTCATAAAGTTGGAGATAAAGCGAAGCCCTGCAGCGTTAAACTGCATGTTTAAAAATACGACGTTGAAATTTATTTTTTTAAGTTTTTATGGTTTGAAAATGCGCTACCACATCAGGCCTCAAACAGTGCCAGTGTTCGCACTTCGGTCTCTTGTTCTGGTTGGCGTTTAGCACGCCTTGCCGCTTTGCATTGCAGGCTGTCGATCAGACTCTCTACGCCTTGTTGTACGCGACTGTCGATTTCTGAGGCGATCTGCAAACCACTGGCTTCATTCCAGACGACTTGCGCTTCAGTAGCATAAATACTGTTCAATACGTGCTGAGCTCCCAAGGCTTGTAAAATAGGGCGCAGGCCATAATCGAGCGCCAGCATGTGAGATTGGCCACCACCAACAGCAAGCGGTAAAACGATTTTGTCTGCAAGTCCTTCTTGCGGCAAAATATCAAGAAAAGTTTTCAATAGGCCGCTGTAGGCGGCTTTATAAATCGGCGTAGCAACCACAACTGCATCGGCTTGTTTGAGCAATTGCTGCGCAGCTTGTAACTCAGGATCACTAAAATCTGCATGCATCAACGCTTGTGGCGGCAAATCGCGAACGTGGATACTGACAGTTTGTTGGCCAAGGGCGTTCAAACGATGGCCTATTTCATGCAGCAAACGACCTGAGCGCGATGGCGTCGAAGGGCTGCCGGATAACAAAAGGATAGACATAATTTCTCTTTCACTCGCTATGCAATCAAACCGGGCGTCTGCATGCGTGGCAGTCAGACGCGCCGGAAATTTATTTTTTCCCAGTCAAATAAATCTGATCAAAAACACCGCCGTCTGCAAAATGATCTTTCTGTGCTTTCGTCCAACCGCCAAAGGTATCGTCAACAGTGAATAATTTGATTTCCGGGAATTTGCTGGCGAATTTTTTCGCAGCACGTTCTTCACTTGGGCGATAGAAATTATTGCCAATGATGTCTTGTGCAGTGTCGGTGTACAGGTAATTCAAATAGGCTTCGGCCACTTTGCGGGTGCCATGTTTGTCGACGACTTTATCGACCACCGCGACGGATGGTTCCGCCAACACACTGATTGATGGAGTGATGATTTCAAATTTGTCAGCACCAAACTCTTTCAGCGCCAGGTGTGCTTCGTTTTCCCACGACAGCAGGACGTCACCAATACCACGTTCAGTGAAAGTCACGGTGGCACCACGCGCGCCAGAATCCAGTACAGGGACATTTTTGTAGAGTTTAGATACGTAATCTTTGGCCGTAGCAGGCGTGCCGCCTGGCGCTTTTTGCGCATAGCCCCATGCTGCCAGATACGCCCAACGTGCACCGCCCGATGTCTTAGGGTTAGCGGTGATGACAGACACCCCGGGCTTGATCAGATCAGCCCAGTCCTTCACTGCCTTAGGATTACCTTTGCGTACCAAAAAGACGATGGTCGAGGTATAAGGTGTGGCACGATGTGGCAAGCGTTGCTGCCAATTCTTTGCAATCAGACCGCGCTCAGCAATGGCATCGGTATCGTAAGCCAATGCCAACGTTACGACGTCTGCATCCAGTCCGTCGATGACAGAACGTGCTTGCTTGCCGGAGCCGCCATGCGATTGTTTGATCGTGACTTTATCACCGGTTTTTGCTTGCCATTGTTTGGCAAAGGCTTGATTCACGTCGAGAAATAATTCACGTGTCGGATCGTAAGAAACATTGAGCAGTGTGATGTCAGCGCTATGGCTGGTCAGCGGAAGCAGGCTGGCTGCACCTAAAACCAAGGTCGTCACTAAGCGGGAAAAGCGGTTTTTGCTATTACTTTTGATATTTTTTGCGATCAACATGAGAGATCCGATGTAATGAAAAATAAATCTGGATCTCAGAATAAATGCTCGCTTTATATTTTAAAACGAAGTTTTTCGTTAATCTATATTCAAATTCCATATAAAGACCTCTTTCAGCAGAATTCTCAGGTCTCAGCTACTATGTGATCCTCTCAATCAGGAGTCCGACATGAACAGCAAATTGATCCTTGGTCTTGCCAGTTTAATTTTAATGACCGGTTTTTCCGGCAGCGCCTTCGCTGATAGCGCCGAAGCTTGTCCGGCGATCTTGCAACATACGTTTAACCGCCTTCAAGACGATAGCCCGCAAAATTTGTGTCAATACAAAGGAAAGGTTGCACTGGTCGTCAATACCGCCAGCTATTGCGGCTTTACCAGTCAGTATGAAGGTTTGGAAAAGATGTACGCCAAATATGCCGACAAAGGCTTAGTGGTATTGGGCTTCCCATCGAATGATTTTGGCAAGCAAGAACCAGGAAGCAGTAAAGAGATTGCTGATTTTTGTTTTAATACCTATGGAGTGAAGTTTCCTATGTTCGCCAAATCCTCCGTCCGCGGCGATCAGGTGAATCCTTTACACGCTGAGTTGATCAAAGCGACAGGCACTACACCAAAGTGGAATTTCTACAAGTACCTGATTGATCGTAAAGGGAATGTCGTTGAGGCGTATTCTAGTATCACGACACCTGACGATAAGAAGCTCGTGGCGGATGTTGAAAAGGCGTTGGCACAGTAAATACGCGGTTCGATAAAATCGTATCATCTTGCAGGGCGGGTCGAACCCACCCTGCACAAGCTATTTGTTTAACCCACCATCCTGGTTGAGGAAGCTATGAATAGCTTTATAAAAAAAGTAACTATTTCTATTATTTTTATAGGAAGCATACAACTGGTTCCGTCGCATTAACTTTTAAAAAGCGAAATCGGTTATGCTCAGCAGCTTTTTAAAAATTGATGCTCAGCCATGCTTGATACGAAACGAATGCGATTTCCATTAGAAATGATAGCCGTCTGTATTCGTTGGTATCCAGCTTACCCACTCAGCTACCGCCATCTCGAAGAGATGATGCAAGAACGAGGCGCCTTTGTTGACCATTCCTCCATCAACCGCTGGGCAATCCGGTTTCTGCCTCTGATCCAAAAAACATTCAGAAAATATCAACACCCTGTTGGTAGCAGCTGGAGAATGGATGAAACCTATATCAAGATCAATGGACAATGGAAATACTTGTATCGTGCCGTCGACAAAGAGGGACAAACCGTCGATTTTCTTTTAACTGCTAAACGCGATAAAACTGCTGCCATGCGCTTCTTTGACAAAGCCACGCCTCTCAATGGCTTACCAGAAAAAGTCGCCATGGATAAAAGCGATGCAAATAAAGCAGCAATTGATCAGATCATCGAAGACAAGGGACTGAGCATTATTGTACGGCAGGTCAAATATCTCAATAATATGATTGAGCAAGATCATCGTGGGATCAAGCGTATGACACGTCCGATGCTTGGATTCAAGTCATTTCGTGCAGCCAGAAATATTCTGGTGGGAATTGAGCTTATGCATATGCTACGCAAAGGACAACTGAATCTGGTCGGATGTGAGAACATGTCATTTGCAGACCAGTTTTATGCATTGGCAGGCGTAGTCCGTCCAGCGATCATATAAAAAGTCGTAACGGCTTAAACTCGCCTTTTTAAAAGTTAATGCGACGGAACCACCATCCTCGCCTTTTCAGATAAAAACCCACCAATTGTCGCATGTACCATCGCATCCACAATTTGCTCGTGACTGAACTTTTTATCACGCAATAAAAATTCCATGGTCGGATCACAGGCACGCGAATACAGGGTATAGACCAGCACATCATCCGGCACCAGCGGCGTCAATGCGCCCTGCTCACGCGCAGCGGCCACCATGGCGTGAAAACGCTTGTGTACCTTTAACGCCACCATCACATAATCCAGATTCAACATCAGACTGCGCTGCAAGGCCAGACTGGTGGATGGCAAATGCGGCACACCACCTTGCAAACGTAAACGCAAAGACCACGCCAGGATGTGTTTGATCTTTTCGATCGCTGGTCTGTCTTCTGACAGGCTATCGAGCTCTTCCACTGTTGCTTTTAGCAAACGTGTCAGCGCAGCTGCCGCTAAACGCTCTTTGGAAGAAAAATGCTTGTACAGGCTGCCTTTCGCAATTCCCACCGCATCGGCGACATCATCCATCGTCATCAGGTCATAACCTTTTTCAGACAAAAGACGATTGACGGCATCGATGATCGCTTCTTCACGCGCGTCAAACTGTTGTTTTTTAAAGGGAATTTTTATCTGCATAATTTTTTCTGCACAAAATAAAACTTTGTAGTATATTTCGTGACCAATGAGTCACGAAATGATTTGTTGAGTCATATTTTACCCTAAGCAGTAATTGAGCGTGGTAAAACTTAATGAAATGCGTGATTTTTGAACGATTTTTCACCGCTGATTTGTTTTTTCGGCAATTATATTCATTTCACAACGAGACAGTCCCATGACGAAAATCGCAGTGATAGGGTCAGGTATCTCCGGTCTCTCGAGTGCCTACGAGCTCAGCAAAGCAGGCCACGAAGTGAGCCTGTTCGAGGCGAATGACTACTTTGGTGGTCACACGCATACTGTTGATGTGACACTCGACGGACAAAGCTTTGGTGTCGACACGGGTTTTCTCGTCTTTAATCACAAGACTTACCCCAATTTAGTCCGACTGTTTGCGGAGCTGGAGATCGACACAGCGGCAACCGACATGTCGTTTTCGGTCAAAATGCCCTTGGGTTCGAGAACATTGGAATGGGGTGGTGCCGATCTGAGCACCGTGTTTGCGCAAAAACGCAACCTGCTCAATCCCGGCTTTTTGCGTATGTTGCGTGACATCATTCGGTTTAATCGCCAAACCACTGCCTTGGCACTGAATAAAGACACGCAAGAATTTCAAACACCGCTGGGAACATTTCTTGATCAACACAATTACAGTCAAGAGTTCCGTCAATGGTATTTATTGCCTATGGCAGCTTGTATCTGGTCTTGCCCCACCGCGACGATGATGGCTTTTCCAGTGGCTTCGTTTGTGAATTTCTGCCACAACCACGGCTTACTCCAGATCACTGACCGGCCGCAGTGGTACACCGTGCGCGGTGGCGCGCGACACTATGTCGAAAAAATGCTGCCACATATTGCGCATCGCCATCTGAATACGCCGGTCAAAGCGGTGTATGCGAACCCACAGTCTAAAATTGTGGTTCATGCCAAAAATGGCTTGCAAGAATTTGATGACGTGGTGCTCGCGACGCACAGCGACCAAAGTCTGAGATTGTTGACGGATGCGAGTGAGCGCGAAAAACAAATTCTGTCGGCCGTTCAGTATCAGCCCAATCGCGCTGTCTTACATACCGATAGCAGTTTTTTACCTGCCAACAAAAAAACCTGGTCCGCGTGGAATTACCAGGCAATGACCGGTGATGAAAGCCGTGTTTGCGTCCATTATCTCCTAAACCAATTACAACCCTTACCGTTTACAACACCAGTCATCGTGAGTCTCAATCCCATCGAAGCGCCACGTGCAGAGCTTGTGATTGATAGCTTCGATTATGCGCATCCGGTATTTGATAAAGCAGCGATCCGTGCCCAACAACAATTACCAGCGATTCAGGGCAAGCGCGGTGTCTGGTTTGCAGGTGCATGGACTCACTATGGTTTCCATGAAGATGGTCTGAAATCCGGTCTCAACGTCGCCACAGCCATTATCGCTCGTGAAAAAAATCACGGTCATGAGCACCAACACAGAGCAGCATAAGATGATCTCTCCTGACACACTCACTTCTTTGCCAGCCGTTCGGCTGTGTGTAGGTGAGGTCACGCATATGCGTCTGCGTCCGGCCAAAAACGCATTCAAATACGGCGTGTTTTTTTTGCGCCTCCCTGTGCGGGCGATGAATACCGATATCGATCTTATCCACTGTCGCTGGTTTTCGCATAATCGTTTTAATTTATTGTCTTTTTTCGACAAAGACCACGGCGATGGAAAATCAACAGCGACAGCATGGATAGATCAACTCCTACAGGCTGAACACATCCACGATGCCAAAGGCGAAATCTGGCTGCAATGCTTTCCTCGTGTACTTGGTTACGTCTTCAATCCGGTATCGTTTTGGTTTTGCCATCGCACAGATGGTCGCTTGCGTGCGATCGTATGCGAGGTAAGGAATACCTTTGGTGAAAAACACATCTATCTGCTGGAACATGGCAATGAGCTCAAAAATGGTGAAGAGCTCCATGCAAAAAAAATATTCCATGTATCGCCGTTTTGTCCGGTAGAGGGTCAATATCGCTTTCGCTTTATCCAGAAAACCAGTTCTGATAATGGCGTCACCACGCACAAACATATTGCCAGGATTGACTACGACGACACGCTGGGGCCATTACTGCTCACCAGCATTGCAGGTACGGAGTGTGCGTTAAGCGACAGAAAAATTCTGGCCCTGATGTTGAGCTATCCCATGATGACGATAGGCATCGTGTTGAAAATTCATTTCCAGGCATTGCGACTTTTTATCAAGCGCGTTCCCTTCTTTTCAAAACCACTTCCACCATCTAAAGAGGTGAGTCGATGAGCACCATACACCCTACCGTTACGTCAGTACACACCCATGAGCGTCAATTGGACACAGGCCATTTCCCAGCAGAAGCTCGCTTTGTCGTCAGTTTGCTACACAAGCTTGAACACGGAACACTGACGGTGCAATTCCCTGATGGCCAGATTGCCCAGTTTGGGCGTGCGGATGATGGTAATCGCCACGTCACACTGAATTTAAAAAACTGGCAAATCTATCGTGCGGTGCTGAAATCCGGCGATATTGGTTTCGCCGAAAGCTATATTGCAGGTCATTGGACAAGCAGCAGTCTGGCGGGGCTGATTGAACTGATCACCCGCAATCGTGCGCAACTTGAAGATGTGATCTACGGCACTTGGTGGGGTAATTTACTTTACCGCATCAAGCATTTTTTAAACCGCAATTCCAAAGCGGGAAGCAAGAAAAATATTCACGCTCATTACGATATCGGCAATGATTTTTATCGACTATGGTTAGATCCATCAATGACGTATTCCAGTGCCTTGTTCTCTGGCGACCAGGTCGACAATTTACATGACGCACAGCAGACCAAATACCGCCGCATCCTGCAACAACTGAATTTGAAAGCAGACGCGAAAGTACTGGAAATCGGTTGTGGTTGGGGTGGCTTTGCGGAGATGGCAACGCGCGATGCGCAAGCGCACGTGACTGGCCTCACACTATCGACCGAACAATTACACTTTGCCCGAGAACGTTTGCAGCGTGCGGGTTTGCGGGCGCGTAGTGATTTGCAGATACAGGATTATCGTGATGCCCACGGCGATTACGATGCGATTGCCTCGATAGAAATGTTTGAAGCCGTTGGTGAAGATTACTGGCCAGGTTATTTCGCTTGCTTGCAGCGTAATCTCAAACGTGGTGGGCGTGCTTGCGTTCAAAGTATCGTTATCGCTGACGAGCTGTTCGACCGGTATCGCAAAGGGACTGACTTCATTCAGCAGTATATTTTCCCGGGCGGTATGTTGCCATCGATAGAAATTTTCCAGAAATTAGCACGGGAACACGGCTTAGAAGTGATTGATACGTTCACATTTGGCCTCGACTATGCCCGCACTTTATTGGAATGGCGTCAGACTTTCATGGAGAAACTCAACGAAGTGAAAGCGCAGGGATTTGATGATGAATTTATCCGCACCTGGGAATTTTATCTGGCGTATTGCGAAGCGGGATTCCGCGCAGGCAATATCGATGTCGCTCAATTTACGTTAGTCAAAACATGAATACGCGGCAATGGCAATATGTTGCCATTTTATTGCTCTGGCTGATGGGCATTGGAATATCTCCCGCACAAGCCGAAACGTCAGTCAGTGAGGCAACGCCTGCGCACATACAAACGGAATTACCCCAAGCGGTAATGCAAGGACGAGGTACCTATCGTTGGTTTGGATTGCAGATTTATGAAGCTACGTTGTGGACTGGCCCTGAGGGTTGGAACGATCAGCTGAAGCATAAGGTAGCACTCGACTTACGTTACGCCAGAAGTTTGATAGGGCGAAAAATTGCCGATGCCAGTGTACAGGAAATGGAAAAGCTACATCAAGGTAGTGCAAGCCAGCGGCAACGCTGGCTGCAACAAATGACGACGCTGTTTCCCGATGTGAAAGAGGGGACGCACATCACTGGCATTTACATACCCAATGAATCTGCACGCTTCTACCTCGATGGAAAATGGCTCGGCGAAATTCGTGATCCAGAGTTCGCTCGTGCTTTCTTTTCTATCTGGCTTGATCCGCAGACCTCTGCACCAGATTTGAGAAAAAAACTTCTTGGCCATAGCTAAACAAAGCGATCGCCTGACTCTTCAACCATACTAAGGGTGCAATATGAAACTAACAGTCGTGACACGGTATCTCGTCATTTTGAGTCTGGTATTGTTGGCTTCTTGTGCCAGTAACGTTGATCCCACGATCTATCGCCAGGAAAAGCCAAGCTTGGATTTACGCCATTATTTCAATGGGACGGTCGATGCCTGGGGTATGTTTCAAGATCGCTCCGGAAAAATCGTCAAGCGCTTCACCGTTGTTATGCAATGCAAATGGGAAGGCGATACGGGAACGCTGGATGAGGCTTTTTCATACTCGGATGGCACAAAGCAACGACGGGTTTGGACGCTAAAGCAAACAGCACCTGACCGTTTCACCGGCACTGCTGCCGATGTAGTCGGCAATGCGGAAGGCGTTGTATCCGGCAATACCTTGCACTGGAATTATGTATTGGCCTTACCGGTGGATGACAGTATCTATCACGTCGATTTCGATGACCTGATGGTTCTCATGGATGACAAGGTCATGCTCAATCGCGCCATCATGCGTAAGTTTGGTGTAGAACTCGGCAGTGTGACGCTTTCCTTCACTAAACGCGATGGCATAGTCAAATGAACCCGCCTGTCAAGAGCTGGAAAGATAAGAAAGTCTGGGTCATCGGGGCCTCGACAGGGATCGGTGCTGAAACCGCGCGTTTGCTATTAAATCAAGGTGCCCGGGTCGCATTATCTGCACGACATCTGACGAGCCTGCAAGAAACAGCGAAGGGATTTCAGCAAGCGCTCATCGAACCGTTAGACATCACCGATCTGGCCAGTTTGCAAAACGCACATACACGCCTTATCACCCAATGGCAAAACATAGACTTAGTACTAATCGTTGCCGGGACTTATAACGAAATGCGCGCTGATAGTTTTGATATGGCCGCAGCTAATCGCCTGTTAGACATCAATGTGCGCGGTGTTTATCATTGTCTCGATGTGGTCTTGCCGACGCTGCTCAAACAAGGTAATGGTGGCATCGGCATCGTCGCCTCCGTAGCGGGTCTTTCCGGTTTGCCTAAGGCTTTGGTGTATGGTCCGAGCAAGGCAGCAATCATCAATTTGTGTGAATCTCTGTTCATCGATTTACGCCCGCGTAACATTGCCGTGTACCTGATCAATCCTGGTTTTGTTGAGACACCACTCACCGCCAAAAATGATTTTGACATGCCTGCGCTGATGAGTGCTCCCGATGCCGCGGTGGCGCTGGTCAAAGGAATTGAACAAGGCGATTTTCATATTCATTTTCCCAAACGTTTCACGAATTGGTTACGGTTGGCACGCTTACTACCGTATCAGCTTTACTTCACATTAGTTCATAAAGTCACCGGCTTATAAGGAGTTGTTCAAGATGGATCACCAAACCAGCTTACATAATCTGGTACGTTTTTTTGAAACACTGACATTGGCGCAAAGTCAGGATTTATCTGGTGTTTATGCGGACGATGCGTATTTCAAAGATCCGTTTAATGAGGTACGTGGCTTACCAGCAGTGACGCGCATTTTCCAACACATGTTTGTCCAAGTTGAAAAACCACGCTTTAAAATTACTTCCACAGTGTTGCAAGGTGATACGGCATTTTTGTGCTGGGATTTTTATTTCTACATGAAAAAATTTAATCCAGACGAGCAATGCATACGCGGTGCGACTCACATCCGTTTTGCGGCCGATGGCCGGGTGCAGATGCACAGGGATTATTGGGATGCTGCAGAAGAATTGTATGAAAAATTGCCTGTACTTGGCGGCTTGATGCGTATGTTAAAGCGGATGGCGAATAAATAAGGAGTGTAATCAGGTTGAAGCATTGAGAGGATTGGGAGGATTGGGAGTGTGCCCCCGCCAATTCTCAACATGCACAACCAAGGTGTGGATTACACCGAACATACGAAACTAGTATTTATACGAAAAAAAGCCTATCCTTGATTCATATAACAATATTTTTGTGAGCCGAAGATGGACTACCTATCCAGCACAACAGCATTGATCATTTTTGTATCCTCCGTCGTCATAGGTGTTTTGTTGCGTATCAAAGCCTATGGTGGAAAAAATGGTGAACGCTACCGGAAAATGCAAATGCAAGGGCCATTTGTTCCGGTATCCGAAGCAAATACGGAAAAAAACGTCGCTCATTAAGTTCACGATCAGTCTTGGTTGATAAAAGACGTCTGGCGGGCGCAACCCGCCACGTCTCAGCAGACTCAATCATCACACGGGTAATAGAACTGTTGATGCTGGCTTTATTAAAGGTAGTCATGCCCCGCAACTTAAGTTACATGCAGGCGATGTAGTTTACCTGCTGACACCTTTGGGTGAAGGTTATTATTGGTTTTGGTATCACGGTAAAGTTGATGAAAGTGGTGAGAGCCTGAGGACTATGCCGCAGGACGAGACACAAAAAAGCGTAATGAAGTGGTGGAAGTTAGTACGCAACAGCAAAGGTACAATGGGCTGGACGCGCGCCGAAAAATTTGACCACATCAATGCCTGTGGTTGATACACGAAGAAAATACGCAACCAACTTGTTTTTTTCATTGTGCTTCGCCAGATTCGTCCGCTGCGCTTCTATCGTCATTGATTCTAATTGAGAAAAAAATATGCACCTGTCCCTTTTTCGTTTTCGCTTTCGTTCTTTACTACGTATTGCCTTATTGAGTTCGTTCTGCTTGTTCACTGCGTGCGCAACAATCAATTATGACCAACAAGCGGATCAACAGATCACCGCATTGACTCAACAAATCAACTTGCAATATCTGAGTTGGGAAAGTCAGGCCAGAAGCAACGGGCCAGTTGCCTATGACGCAAAATTTTATGATACGGTCGAAGCAAGTCTGGCAACGCTGGAAATGCGTATGACCGCGTCGCAAGATGCGTCATCAGCCAAACTGACACAGCTATTTCAAAATCTGATGCAACAGCTTGAGAACGAAAGAAAATTCCATCAGGAACACGCTTTAGACGCTGCCTATTGTCACGCAGAACGCTTACTTATCAATACGCAACTCGCCGTGTTGACGACCTATGAGTTATCGCTGAAGAATAGTGCGGCAAGCAAAGCAAAATAAAAAACAAAAACCAGAGCACTTTTTGATTCAATCGGAGATAAGAAATGGCAACAGATTGGAACGCCATACGTGATGCCGCCTTAGGGGCTGGTAAGGAAGCTTTAGGCTCGGCGTGGGCTACCGCAAGCGCCGGTGCTACTGCACAAATTTCGGCATTGGTTGGCATTGCGGAATACATCCAGGAAAACCAAAACAGCATGAGTGCTGATGAAATCAGTCATTTAGTGGCACAACAAAAAACGGCATTGCAAAATGTGCTGATTGGTTACGAAGGTATCGGCTTTGCTGATGCTAACAATGCTGTGGCGGCGACAGTTAATTCTATTTTATTAGCAGTTCCCGGATTATTGGGCTTTGCATAAGAACTCCATCGGAGGAATGATGAACGGCACATCCCTATCGGAATTTCCAGCACATTTAGGTTTAGGTGCAAAGGTAGAAATTGAACCCGCTTTCACAGGGAATATGCAATGGTATGAAGCTTACGTGAATCGTCACCAGGCTGACGGGACGGAAGGCAGACTGGTCTCCATGCACACCTCTGATCGTTCCTGGGAGTCATGGGAAATGCATCCCCAAGGCAGCGAAATGGTGCTGTGCATATCGGGACAAGTCACCTTCCACCAGGAATTTCCGGATGGGGCGCTCAGGAAAGTGATCTTGCGCGCAGGAGAATATGTCATTAATCCGCCTTTGGTCTGGCACACTGCGGATATGGATGTTCCGACGACATTGCTTTTTATTACGTCGGGGATCGGTACTCAACATCGCGGGCGTGAAAAAAATCAGGATTAATTTTTTGATGCGTTTTTTTGTTTTTTTGTTTTTTTGTTTTTTTGTTTTTTTGGTTTATTTGTTTTCTATTGAAATGCATATTTTTCAATCTCTTTAAAAATTTTTTATCCTGGATTTCACCGCAAATAAATCGCTGTTTTTAGCTATGAAAACCATAGTTTTTAAAGGCATCAATCACACCGACAAAATAGCCCCTGCTGATTTTTTAAGCAAAATAAAGCTTGGCACATCAAGAATTTGTGTGTATATTTCGGGCTGTACTTGCATCAAGTCGTTATATTGTTGGTCCCAATTCCGCATAGCTGTATCCTCTGGCTGTTCTGTTTTTTCTCCTCCGGTTTTATTCCTTGGTTTCAAGTGCCCAAAGGCATTCGGACAATTTCGTCTGAGCCAGATAATAAAAAGGAAAATAATATGAGTACTCAAACAGGAATCGTTAAATGGTTCAATGATGCTAAAGGCTTCGGCTTTATCGCTCCAGACGCAGGTGGTGCAGATTTGTTCGCACACTTTCAGGACATTCAATCCAACGGATTCAAAAGCCTGAGCGAAAACCAGCGCGTATCTTTCGAACGCACTTCTGGTCCTAAAGGCGACAAAGCAAGTAACATTCAAGTGATCGCGTAATTTTATTTTTTCAACTGGCTGAGTTTTCCGCCTTAATTTGTTGAAATTGAAATTCGTTGTTCGCTGTACGCTGTACCGTTTTCGTCGTATCGATGCTCTGATTGTTCTGAAATACCGGCCTGGTGCACTATGCAGATAGCATAGGTATCTGGTGAACAATCTTCATCTTTGCGACAAACTTTCACATGTCACTAAAACGCTCTCACGCGGATTACTGATGCATCATCCATTCTCACCGGCCAGTAGCACCACGCAGATAGCATGGGTTGTTGGAAAATGGCGTAATGGATGTCAGATGTTTCATCATGCATCCTTTCATCAAAGACTATTGAAATCCATTGCAGCATTCGCTGCATAGAATTCAACGAGGTTTTGCTCTGAAGGATTTGTAAAAGTTCACATTCGTTTTAACTCTGTCATCTGCATAAAGCTGACATAGACAGGAATAGGCGACTCACCCCGCAAGCACCGCGCAGATAGCACGGGCATTGCTCTAGTTGATGGCACCACGCAGATAGCATGGGTTGTTGACGAGTCGTTGCAATGAATGTATCGCCCACCAAGTTTTTGGTGGGCTTTTTTATTTCTTATCCGCTTGACCTGCAACGCTCTGCAAATACTTCACCAACACTTTAATCTCTTCATCACTCAAACCTGTGATCGCTGGCATTTCACCTTTGCCATGGCGGATTGCGTTCTCTATGGTTGCTGCATCTGGCTTTAAACTATCCAGATCGGGACCACTTTCTGCCATCGAATCGGCATGTTTCAGGCTATGGCAGTATGCACAAGCTGGCACGGCTTTTTGTGTGAATAATTTCTTCCCTTGTTCGTCCATGCTTTGTGCATGAGCGAGATGACTGCCGAACGAAATACTTAGCGATAAAGCGAAAACATAGAAAGAAATTTTCTGCAAATTTTTCATCACTATTCCTATCTCTTAACAATTATTTACTGCAAAAAAATATTCACTGCCGCCAGTGTAACGACGGGGTTTTCTTCTTGCGGCACATGCCCCAGATCATCAAACATTATCAACTTGCTGCCCGCGATATCGCGCTGAAACCAGCTTGCATTTTCGGGTGGAATTAATTGATCTTTTCCCCCCCATAAAATCAGGGTTGGTACATGAATAGTTTTAATCAGTTCCGCATCTTTGCCCGCAGTCAGTTGCGTTAAACGTAAGCGCAGAGCCTCACGATTTCCGGCCCTACGGGTCATTGCTTCATAGCGATCAACTAAAGCAGGCGTAACTTTTTCGGGGTTACCGTAGACGTTTTTAACACTTTCTTCAATCATGGAACGCGGCAGACAATGATTCATCAGCCAGGACATCTCAGGCATGCGCGCGAGCTTAAAACCAAGGGGAATCGATTTTGGTGTAAATGCATAACCAGCTGCATCAACGAGTATCAATTTTTCGACACGGTTGGGGGCGGCAACGGCGACTTCCCATGCAATTTCGCCCCCCAGGGAATTTCCACCCAAAATAGCGCGCTGGACGTGCATTGCATCCATCAGGTCCAGGATGAATTGCGTGTAAGTGGCGTTGCTGTAGTCGTTACTTTGATTGGGACCAGTCAAACCAAAACCCGGCAAATCCATGGTGATGACACGATGCTGCTTCTTTAACTCTTTCACCCAGCCTTCCCATGTGTGCAAGCTGGACGAAGTCCCGTGTATTAACATGATGGGAGCAGGGTCTTCAATCCAGCCTTCATCACGCACATGCACGAACAAACCTTTCACATCGATAAATTGGGATGGCCGTGGTGCCCATTGTTCGCTTAACTCGTCTGCAGTTTTATCCGGCGCCCAGGTCAGTACTAAGCCGATGAGCGCAATGGCAATCAAACATAAAAAAATAACAAAGAGAACCATCATCAGTTTCTTTTTCAGACTGCGGGGTGTGGCGGCGGTAGACATGAACTTCACTTCATCAAATCGAAGTCATGATTATAGAATGCATGGCAACCGCCGACGAAATATTTGCGCAAAAGTCTCGCAACAAGGGCTCAAAAGTCCGCAAGATTTGTCAAATCACTGCGTGTTATCGTGTCGCGTGTGTCAATGTTATTCCTATATCAAAAAACAAATGAATAATGCTTTTAGCGGATGATGAAATGAGTGATGACTTAAGTTATGAACGTCGGTTGTTGCGTGTCACCAATTATGTGCATGAACATCTGGACGAAGAGCTGGATTTAAACAAGCTGGCAGAAATCGCCTGTATGTCGCCCTACCATTGGCATCGTGTATATCAAGGCGTATTTGGTGAAAGTGTCGTGGCAATGGTAAAGCGCTTGCGCTTGCAACGTGCAGCGACACTGTTGGCGCGTACCACCGCGCCAATAGAAGAAATTGGCGCATTGTCCGGCTATCCGAATCTGCATTCGTTTACACGGATATTTTCGGCGGCCTATGGGATGCCGCCGGCACGCTTTCGTAAAGAGGGACGTTACTTGCCCTCGCTTTTTAACCTACCTGCAAGGAGTGATTTAATGTTTCCCGTTGAAATTCGCCACACCACCGAATTATCGCTGATTTGTGTTCCGCATACAGGCTCTTATATGGGCATCAGCCAGGCGTTTGATACTCTCAATGCATGTATCACTTCGCGTCAACTGACCACGCCGACTACGCGCTGGATAGGTATTTTTCTGGATGATCCGGCTGCTGTCGAAGAAACGCAATTACGTTCTTTTGCCTGCGTTACTGCACCAGAATCAATACCTGTGCCGATTTTAGAAGCGCCTTTGATGAGCAAACAATTAGCGGCTGGAAAATATGCGGTATTGCGTTACAAGGGGCCGTATTCAGAAATGCAACCAGTGTACCAATGGTTCTGCGGCGTCTGGTTCCCGGCTTCCGGCTATGAAATCGATGATGCACCACCTTACGAAGACTATCTGAATAACCCACGTGAAACCCCGCCGTTGGAGCTATTGACGGACATTTATATTGCGATAAAACCATAACCGTTTCCATTTTTTGCTCACATTCCCCTGAGACAATCCGGGATAGTTTGAGGCGCTTAAAATCAGTTTCTCCTATCCTGAGGTTGTTTCTAAACTGGTATACATTTTTTATTTCCGATACCCGAATATTGATTTTTTAACGATAGCCACACGATTTCTACATTGCGTTACACAATAGCTCAACGTCAGGTCATCCAAAGTTGTTCGTCTGACGTTGAAGACTCATCAGCAAAAAATCATTTGCGCCGTTCATCCTGCACCTCTCGTTTTGGGTAGGCATGATTGCGCTCCTTTTTGGAAACAAGTATGAAAAAATTAGCCATAGCAAGTCTGATTGGCCTGAGTGGTTGCGTCGTGCAAGCACCACCGCGCACGGTCTATGTACAGCAACCACCCCGTGTGGTGTATCAACCAGCACCACCTGCGCCAACGTATTATCAAGACACAGCACCGCAACCTCAACAAGAACAAGAACAAGTCGTCAGCGCTTACGTTGAACCGCCTCTGGTTCAACCTGAACCTATTCTGGTGCAATGGGCACCGCCGCCGATGCTGGTAGAAATACCTCCTCCACAACCTTATGAAACTGCGGTGTGGACTGGGGGATATTGGGTATGGCAAGGCAATTGGATCTGGGCACATGGCCGTTGGGCGGCACCGCCGCAATTTGGTTATTGCTGGATACATCCGTATTATGAGAATCGCGGCGGCGCCGTGGTATTTGTGAACGGCTTCTGGGCAGCGCCTGGCGTTCATTTTATCCAGCCATCATTGCAACTCCATCTGACATTTGCCGCAGTCAACGTCGGCGTTGTCGCGGGGATACGCCCAATCGGTCCTGAAGGTGTGTTTATTCCTGCGCCACCAGGCTCGGCACGCGGTCTGATCGTACCTGCACCGATTGGCACGTCACCAGCAGTCGTTACCAGCGCCCCACCGATTATCCATGAAGGTATGCGGGTTCATATTGAGAACAACAGCCATAACACAACTATCATTAACAACAACACGAACATCGTCAATAACGTCACCATCGTTGCGCCACCAGGATCCACAGCCAATGGTCAGGCATTTAATAAAGCGGTTCCTGCTCAAGCACATCTGGCAGCACAAATGACGCCAGTGGTCAGAGCCATGGCACCTGAGCCTGTTTCGACCAAACCTATACCGAGTTACTCCGGTGCACATGGCCCAATTGCCTTGCCACCAGCACAAACAGTGCATTTCAATAATCAGCCCTCACCTGCACCTGCACCAGTACAGCATATGCAAGCCGTTCCGCAGCAGCCATCGGAGCCACAGCACGTTCAACCAACGTCGCAACATCTGGTCATGCCTGCCGCGCAAGAACGTTATCAGCCACGCGAAGAAAATGCTAATGCGTCATTGCAGCATCATGAAATGCAAAGCCAGGAACGCATACAGCGTATGGAAGAACAAGTGCATCCTTCCATACCTGCCCCACATCCAGTTAGTGCGCCGACGTATCAGGAGGTCAAACCAGTCCAAAACAATCAGGCCAATGACATCCGTATGCGTGAAGAAATGGAAAGAAGAGCGATGCCCGTGCAACACGCTGATCCAAGAAATGCAGAGCGTGAAAAAGAAGAAAAAGCGCACGAGAAAGAGCACGAACACGAACACGAACGTTAAACGACATCACCAATTCGGTTAAAAACTCATCATTTTTTATTCAAGGAAATCACATGAAATTGATCAAATTTTTATTGCTGGCGCTGGCTTCTACGATTGCTATGGCCAATGCAGGAGCGACTGGAACTAATTTAACACTTCACAATGCAGCAGCGAATGATAAATTCTGCATGGATGCGAGCATGGATCATCGAGAACAAGATGGCAATAAAGTCTATGTCTACCAATGCCATGGCAGAGAAAACCAACGTTGGGCAGTGACTCACAATGTAAATGGTGATAGCAGTATTGTCGGTTTAGGAGGTTATTGTCTCGATGTCCGGGGTGCACACGCCAGAGCAGACGGTACACCGGTCGAATTATGGCAATGTCATTACGGTAAAAATCAACGTTTCAACGTGACTCCTGCTGGCCAGATTAAAGAAGTCGAATCCGGTAAATGTCTGATGGCCTTAAATGATAAAGACCGTGCGGCTATCGTACTCGATACTTGCATGAATACGCCTGCTGAAATCTGGCACTTCAAGCAATAATCTGAGGCAGTCGTTGATCAAAAAAAATGGAGCTTCACGCTCCATTTTTTATGCTTCATTTATATGTCATCATCGGGAGGTGATTTATTTTCCTGTCGACTTGTCAGAGAGCTTTGATGCGTCGATGCCTTCTGCATTCTTTTGTTTGCCATTAGTGAGGGGCTTGACTTTTACTACCTTCCCTTTGTTTTTACAAGGGTACTCAGACCAGACCTTATGACCATTTTCCTCGCACTTAAACACGGAGGTTTGAGCAAAGGCAAAAGCAGGCGTCAACAATAACAATACATAGGCCTTGCTCATTTTTTTAATCATGACGTTCTCTGCTTTCTCAGGTTCTACGGCAATACGATGCACTTCGCTGACAAACCACTTTAGTTATCCGGGTTGCACAGCGCTGCATAATGTTGTGATCATACCATGCAGTAAAGAAGCTTCATCAGAATCAAAGGTCGCATCAATGATCTATGGCCTCTGTAATTCCGTAAAAATTACATTAAATTTAAAAGCTTTGCCTGCGCCGTCAATTCAGCCCTGAAATCGGGATGTGCAATTGAGATCATTTCTTTTGCTCTTTGCTTTGCAGATTTTCCACGCAACTGCGCAACACCGAATTCTGTTACGACAAAGTTAATGTCGTTTTTCCCAGTTGTGACATGCGTACCCACACTCAAGGTCGGCACGATACGGGTGATGGTATTTTCTTTCGCAGTGGAAGGTAAAACGATGAAAGCCTTGCCATCCTTAGAACGATTTGCGGCGCGAACAAAATCAACCTGCCCGCCAGTTCCTGAATACGGAATATGCGCCAGACTTTCAGAGCCACATTGACCTAATAAATCGATTTGTAAGGTCGCATTGATGGCGACTAATTTATCATTTTTTGCCGCCAGGTAGGGATCATTGGTAAAGTCCACCGGATGCATTTCCATCATGGGATTTCGGTGTAAAAACTGATATAGCTTATTAGATCCCAGGGCAAAGGTTGCAACCATTTTTCCGGGTAGATAATTCTTTTTACGATTGGTCACTGCACCGCTTTGAACCAAAGTCAAAATACCGTCACCGATCATTTCCGTATGAATACCGAGATCATGTTTGCTGGTCAATTGCATGACAACCGCATCAGGAATACCACCATAACCGATTTGCAATGTGGAACCATCATCGATCATGTCAGCGACATATTTACCGATCGCTTCTTGCACGGGGCCGATTTTTGGCAAACCGACCTCAGTCACCGCGTCGGTACTTTCTGTGATTGCGCTAACCTGAGAAATATGGACGCGGCAATTACCATGCGCAAAAGGCACATTTGGATTAACCTCCAGCACCACTGCACGCGCCTTCGCGATCGCTGCCATGGTGTAATCAGCCGCCAGACTTAACGAAAAATAGCCTTCTTCATCCATCGGCGAAGCAATAGAAAATACCACATCAGAACGGATATACCCTCGTTCAATCAACATCGGCATTTCAGAGAAATAACTAGGAATAAAATCGATGGTGCCAGCCTGACCGCCAGCACGTGAAGCAGCACCAAAGAAGAAAGCCACATGGCGTACATGCTCGGTCGTGGTGGGATCAAAATAGCCGTATTTTTTTACCGCCAGAATTTGTGCGACCGTGATGTCATGAAACCGGCGTCGATGTTCGGATAGGGCAGTCAATAAAGCCGGCGGCTCACCGACACCTGTTGGAACGATGATGTGGTCACCATCTTTAAGAACATCCAATGCCTCGTCGGCAGTGCACCGCTTTTGCTGATATAAATCCTGAAATGACATGTCTCACCACGCTTTCTGTTTTATGTAGAATCCAGCAACGTCGCCCACCGCAAACAATGTTGTGACCGTTTAGGATCCTTTTATGTAAAGAGTCTCCGTCTGCTACAAATCCCAATTGCATTTTGCACATAATTTAATCGCCGCGACCAGTAAATGACACACTGAACGCTAAATAAACGACAGCAAGGGCAATACCACTAGCATTGCGAGCCTTCAATTGCATCTGTAGACTGAGTGTTCCATCATTATCCTCAGACCTTACATGAAGATGACATTGCGACGTGCACGCGACATTGATTTTGAACAAATTTCTGGCTGGATCAAAGATCAGCAAGCGTGTACGGGCTGGTCTGGCCTGAAGGATTGCTTTCCTTTCGTCAACAAAAACTTGTCTGGTCTGTTACATAAACCTGGCGCGGTCAGCCTGGTGCTGTGCAATGAACAGGACGAACCACTTGGATTTGCGCAATATTGGCCGAGAGACGAACAACGTACCCATCTGGGACGCATCATCGTCAATCCAGATCAGCGTGGTCAGGGAATAGGAATAATTTTGTGCGAACAACTCATTGCCGCAGCAAACGAAGCTACAAAAAAGCCCATCGTCAGCTTACGGGTCTACCGCGATAACCATACCGCCCATCAGCTTTATCAGCGACTGGGTTTTGAAGCATATGAACCTGATTCCAGCCCTGAGGTTCTGGCAATGGAAAAACGACTTGGCGTTTGAGTATTGACTGAAATTCGACCAGAAAGCATGCAACCCGACACCAATGATGTATTCGATGAACTCAGCAAGCCACATGGGCTTACTACGAGAAATCCAAAATCGCATCCAACAATCCTGAACTTTGCAAAGTACAGCAACACATTAATCAATGGTATGTGACATATGCCGATACACTGACTGATAAGCAACTAGACGAGATAATTGAATTTGAATTTGAATTTATTGGCGGCGATATAGGCGCGATGTCACGCTCAGATATTTTGCAGCATATCGTCAATCATACGACCTACCACCGGGGCCATGCGGCAGATATTCTGTACAACATCATGGTATTTCCACCAACAACCGACTACCCGGTTTTTCTCAGAGAAATGCAGAAGATGACATAAAGATGGACGAGACGGGTATTAGTCTTACTTAAGATAAAATGGATAATTGATGGCGCGAGTTGCACCAGCGCTAAGGAGTCATTTCCACGATGAAGCTGGCACTATGTTTATATTTTCAAGGCATCAATCATTGGCCATCGAAGTTATTCAATGGCTGGTTCTGTCAATCTGGTTTGAAAATTGGGTAGTGATCATAATCTTGGTAAAACTCTTCGTGCAGCGCAAATGATTTGAAGGGGGCTCCGGTACCGTAAGGATCCTTGTACTTCTTCAGGATTTTTAACCATTCTCCATTTAACTTCATTTTTTGTAATTCAACATCCAAACTCTTGACGAGCCCTTTCTGCAACCAAGGTGATTTTCTTGAAACTTGAAATACCATTTGGAATCTCGTCTCTGGCGTCTCCAGCGCGACCTCTTCAATCGTATCGGTCATATGAAGTTTATTTAAAAACCAATTCATTGATGTCGACGAATTGATCATTAAATAGCCTTGCCCCATTCCCAGCAAACGCACGATATCTTGCATCTTTGCAGCTTTCTGCAACTTGAACCCATCGGATTCCTTTAAATACGCTTCCGTCCATCCATTACCAAAAAAATCCAATATAGGATAGGGTTTAAGGTCATCAAGCGTCATAAAACTTTTTGCTTTTTTAACTAATTCTGAATCATCTCTCCTGATAAAGATGTTCCAATAGTTCGGGGTCGTCATTTCTTTCCCAAACATCGCGTAGTCAAACCGGCTTTTTGTCGGGGTGGTCATCATCAGATCGGCCGTCCCTTCTTTCACCATCCACTGTGCCCTGGCCCATGGCAAAAACAGAAATTTTGCTTTAATGCCCAGTTTCGTTAAAACATAGTCGGCAATTTCAGGTTGTTCTCCCATTGCTTTACCACCCTCTTCCCAGCAAAGCGGTTCAAGGCCTTCGGCAAAGACAACTGTGAGCGGTCGCTGTTCTGTAGCCACCACTGGATTACTGAGTGTGAGTCCCGCAATGAACACCAAAGATGGGAGAAGAATTCCCCTCAATGCTTTTTTCAGAGACCTCGCAGAAACATTCAACGTGTATTCCAAGGCTCTTTCGGATATACGAACGTTGTCCATGTTCTTTCACTATTAATTAGATGTGATTGCAATATATGAATTATTTTTCGCAACGATCTGGAAGAATGGCGAGTGTGGGATGTTATTTGCATCGACCAAAACATCTAAATCATGACCAGCTTGATCATTACCACATTAATTTTTATTAACGCTTGTCTAGAGTATATGTAGAGGTACCCAGTTATTCAAGATGGGTATTTGTTTTGTCGATGCACTAATTGGAGCATATTGACAGAAAGTTAATTAAAAATAACCCGCAACCAGATTGAGTGTTGTGCCATTTCAGCATTCCACAAAAACCACGTCTGTCCAGCCCTAAGCGGCACACTGCAGCAGGCTTACACAAATCTCGGCATAATGGGGGGCTTGTTTGATTAACCACCTACCCGATTGAGGTCACCATGATAGAAGTCCATCACCTGAAAGAATCCCGCTCCCGTCGTATTACCTGGATGCTGGAAGAGTTAGCCTTAGACTATACCGTGATCAGCTATGACCGCGATGCGACAACCCGTCTGGCACCACCAGAACTGAAAGCGATTCATCCGTTGGGTAAAGCACCGGTAATTAAAGATAAGGATCTGGTCCTGATTGAATCAGGTGCAATTCTGGAATATCTGGTGGCTGAATATGGCAACGGACAATTTGTGCCGGCGCGTGGCACCGCTGATTACTATCGTTATCTGCAATTCATGCACTATGCTGAAGGCTCTGCCATGTTGCCTTTACTGTTAAAGCTGTATGTGGGTCGCTTAGGTGACGCTGGTGCACCGCTGCATCCACGCATTCATAGCGAGATCGCAAATCATCTGGGCTATTTGAATGCAGAGTTAGAAGGTCGTGATTATTTTGTCGGCGATGCATTGACGGCAGCTGATGTGCAATTGTCATTTGTGGCACAGGTTGGCGTGCGCAATGCGGGCCGCGATGCTTTCCCGAATCTGACGCGTTTTGTGGAGATGGTCGAGGCGCGCCCAGCTTACCAACGTGCGGTTCAAAAATATAGCGAGTAATCTTCTCAATAAGATCTACTCGCTATCGCTGTCTCACGCTATGGAGACAGCGGATTAGTCACAAGTCTGGCGGCGGAAAGCACACCACGCCAGCATCGCCCAGGCGACTAAAAACGCCAGACCGCCGATCGGTGTGATTGCTCCAAGCCACAAAACACCGCTCAGTGCCAGCGCATAAAGACTGCCGCTGAAAACGATGATCCCAGCCAACATGATCGCGGCAGCGCGGGCTAACAAGATGGTATCAGTCCATTGTGCCATCAAGATTCCCAGCCCGAACAAACCCAGCGCATGCACCATCTGGTAATGCACTGCGGTTTGCCAGACCGCCAGCATATCTGCACTCAGCACAGCTTTTAAACCATGCGCGCCAAAAGCACCAGCGCCCACAGCGATCAGCATATTTAGTGCTGCAAAGGTAATGCAGGTGGATCGTTTCATGCGGTTACTGTGTCTGTTTGAGATGCCGACCCGTCTTCTTTAGCCGGACCATTGGTAATCAGTTTTCGCATAAACGGAATCAACACAAATAACACGACTCCCACCGCAACACTACCCCAACCCAAGATGCCAAAGACGTGGCTATAGGTAGGGTTGGTTGTGAGGGCTGTGCCATCTGCTGCTTCTGGCACCATGCCGGAGAAATAGCTGGACAAGATAGACGCGATACCGGTTGCCAGCATCCAGGTACCCATCATGACGCCCTGGTATTTGGCTGGTGCGAGTCGACCGATCATCGCGTAGCCGACTGGAGAAATCAGCAACTCACCAATACTCTGAAAAATATAACTGATGAAAATCCATTTAAAGGCCACCATACCGCTCGCTGGTGCCAGGAAGATACCCAATGGCAGAACCAGAAAACCCAAGCCAATCAACAACAAGGCAATTGCAAACTGGATAGACACATCAATATTCCAACCTTTTGCACGTAAATTCTTAAACCACAGTGCCATCAAAGGACCACCAAACACAATCACAAAAGTATTGATGTTTTGTATCCACTGCGGGGCGATTTCTACACCCATCACGATACGATCAACATTGCTGACGGTGAACAACTGCAAACCGGTTGGTGCCATTTGGTACAGTGTCCAAAACACTAATGAGCCCAAAGTGAACACCAGATAAGCTGACATATTGCGACGTTCACGCACGTCTTTATGAACAACAGTCAGGTAAACCAACACCGCAGCAACCAGGCCGCCGATAGCCAGAATAATCTGCGCCGTCGATTCTGCCTGATGCAGCATATAAAACACAACCGGAACCAGACCAACCAACACCGCTAAACCAACCGTCATTTTTTTCTTAAATTCGGATGGTGTCGACAAGGACAGTGTTGTATTGCGGTCTTTTAACGTCTTCCAGTTAAATGCAGCCAGTACGATGGACATGAAGTTGCCGATGGTCGCAAAAATAAACAGGCTGGAATAATCTTCTTGTAACTGGTAATAACCGGCGGCGCTGAAACCAATAAAAAAGCCGAGATTCATGCCTGCGTAATTCCACAAGAACGCAGCTTCGCGGCGATTATCTTCCGGTGCAAATCGTTGCGTCAGCATCATATTGATGCAGGTCACGTTCAAACCACTACCGGTCAAAAATAAAGCCAGCCCCCAGTACATTTGCATGACGGTACCACCTGAAATGCAGGCACATCCAAGCACTTGCAAAATCATCCCGCCGACAAACAGATTACGGTTACTGATAAACCGCCCACCCAGATAGCCACCAAATAAATGCAGACCATAATTGAAGGCGCCAAACACGCCCATGATGGCGGTCGCTTCTTTGACACTAAAGTTCAGCTTTTTGGTCGCATATAAGACCAAGGTCGAATACAAAATTGCAAAACCCAGGGTGGCAAAAATCTGGATAAAAAATAAGGCAGCGGAGCCTTCCGGCACGCTTGATAATTTTTGTTTAATGATAGACAAAATTGACTCCTGTTGGTGTGGCGAGCATTGTAAAGCAGAGCAAGCCACCAATGCAGTATTTGTATAGTGCGCTGCGGGATGACGAATAAGATTCAACAAAATCAAAAACGACCGAACAAAGGTAGCATTTTCGACATAAAAGTCTACTTTTTCTTTGACTTCCATTCATCAAAATCAAAGCGCGGTTGAGTTGTAACAATTATCAGTAAAAGTGAAAAATATGTAATTTCGTTTGATTTCGCTAGAGTGCACCAACACAATAAGACGCCTTGCAATGCATTAAGTATACATGGTTGTGACAATAAAAAAGTCTGCCAACTTCACACCCGCCCTGGCGTGCCAGTTTCATCGTAAGGTACTAAAGCAAGAGCTTTCCATTGAACAAAGAAGTTTTACCCTAACCCCCGATTATTTTTTTCATCAGTAAAAAGAAGGTGGGAATATGAATGAAGTCTTCAAGCTTGTGGCTATAGAAAAGCTGGCACCTCATGAAAGCATTAATAACGATACTGCTGACGAGTTACATCAAAAACTTTTACGTGAAAACACCTGGACTGATCCCATTATTGTCAGTCGTGAAGGACTAGTCATTCTCGACGGGCACCATCGCTTTGAAATTGCCAAGAGAATGAATCTGAAGTTGATCCCTGCATATCTGGTCGACTACGACAGCGCAAATATCGAACTTCGTCAATGGGGAACAAATAACGGCATGGATAAGCTGGCCGTGCTGGAGGCTGCGAGGAACAAGAACATGTTCCCACCAAAATCCACACAACACACGTTTCTTAAAAAACTACACCGCACCAATATTCGTTTATCTCTGTTGCGTAAAGCAACTGTTAAGTAGTCTTTACAAAGCCAAAGAATATGAGCTCCTCATTGAAAAATATACTGGCATGCCTCGGCGATTCTCCCATCGTTCGAATCGACAAGATCAATAAAATCTGCGGTACAAATGTCATCGTCAAATTGGAGAAAACAAATCCGGGAGGAAGTATCAAAGATCGGCCCGCTGTTTATATTATTGATTACGCAGAGAAAAGTGGCTTGCTTGTTCCCGGAGGAACAATTATCGAGTCCTCATCAGGTAACTTTGGAATCAGTCTGGCAATGATTGGTGCTGCCAGAGGTTATCGGGTCATTATTCTTGTTGATCCCAAAGCAACCGAGACCAATATTGCGTTAATGAAAGCTTACGGCGCTGAGGTGATTGTTGTCGATAAAAAAGACGATTCTGGCTCATATCACAAAACACGCATCCAGTTAGCCAATGAGCTTGCCACGCAAATTCCACACGCGTATCGCCCCGACCAATGTTTCAATGTTCTTAGCTGCTTTGCTCATAAACAGTCCACGGCGCAAGAGCTTATTCAACAGACTGGCGGCGGCATCGCTGGTGCAGTCGCCGCAGTTAGTACCGGCGGTCAGATTGGTGGTCTCGCCGAATATTTTTCGCAACAATCAAAAAAATACGTTCTCGCTGCGGTCGACGCGTATGGATCGACGATATTTGGTGGTGCTGCCCATGCTTATAAAATTCCCGGCATCGGTCTTAGCTGGACACCAACAAATATTCCTGACGTCAATAAGATTGATTATATTTACCGCGTCAAAGACGAGATGGCTTACATCGTGTCAAGAATACTGTGCCGGAATGAAGGCATATTGGTTGGTGTTTCTTCCGGTGCAGTATTGCTCGCAGCACTCGCTCTTTCGCGAGAATTAAAAAACGAACTTCCATTGGTTGCCATTCTCGGTGATAGCGGTGAACGATACCTTCAAACGCTTTTTAATGATGCATGGCTCCACGAAAACAACATCTCCACCGATACCAGCCTCGAATTACTAACTAGTCTTCTACACGGTCTGGTGAGCGAACAACAAAGTCCGTCCATCATGAAAAATGAGAAACCAGATTTAAAAAGAGAACTTGGCGTTATGCCATACACGATGACTGATTTTGGTGAGCTCAGCGAAATCCGGTAAATCCGGTAGATCTGGTAGATCCGGTAAGTGATAAAAATAAAGAAAAAAATAAAGATAAAGATAACACCATGAAAAAAAATCTCGTATTGGTAGAAACGCTCCACACTGGTTCCGGACTGGAAATAATCAAGGCCGCCATTGCCCAACATATACACGTGCATTTTCTGACCGCTGAAATGGATTGGCTGGAGAAAAATATCCCTGAAGACATCCGGCGTACGATATCGATTATTCCCGTGAACTGGAATGACACGACTGTCAGTGAAGAATTTCAAAAGCTGCAAAAAAGTGATGAGCAATTCGTCATATACACCCAGAGAGACGGTTACATCGAAGACGTATCACGTGTCGCGGAAGAGTTCGGCTTACCGTTTACGTCAGCCAAAGCCGTTCGCATTTCTCGCAACAAGCACCTCGCGCGTGAGTTATTTGAACATACTGAAGTCGCATCGCCAACCTATTTTCAGGCGCAAACACTGGAAGAATTTAAGGCAGTCCTTCCATTCATCCCTTTCCCATTCATCGTCAAGCCTGCTGGTGGCTCAGGTAGTAAAGATGTCGTCATTGTTTCGGACGAACAAGATCTTCCATTAGCAAAATCGCTCTTTTTAACTTCGCCGGATGTGCGCTTCTTAATTGAAGAATTCAAAGTCGGCCCACTCGTTTCTGTTGAATCATTTTCTTGTGGCGGGAAACACCATATTTTAGGTATAACAAACCGGCTCATGAGCCAACAACCTTATTTCGTCGAACTGGGTTATGCGTTTCCATGCCGATTTCAAGAAAAAATCAGAGAGCAGCTTGAAGCTGCTACCAAGTTTATTCTGGAGAGTTTGAACTACCGATTCGGATTTTGTCATATTGAATTTGTGCTTGCGGAAAATGCTCCGTATCTGATTGAGATCAATCCCCGTCTTGGTGGACTGCAACTTGGTAAGCTCATGTCACTCAGCTTCGGTGTCAATATGTACGACATACTCATCAAAGCGCTATTTGATGCATCAACATTTCCGACTACGCTCATCGCAAGACAAGCCGCGGCTGGCTACGCGGTCTATTCACCAAAACCAGGCATCATCAAAGAGATCAAAGGCATCCAGACCAGTCGCCAATATCCGTATGTTTATGAAGTCTATCCAGGAATTCAGATAGGAGATTACGCTAAACCGACGACTGACATGATGGGATATGTCGCCCAGGTTGTCGCTACCGGATCGACCGCCGAGCAAGCGCTGGTGCATGCTCATTCAGCGGCAACAGCCATTATGGTCCATGTAGAACCGTCCCGTGACAACACGCTCCTTTCTTAAAACGACTGCCTTAACCCATTGTTGATTGACAGCCTGATTTCCCACCCTGGTTTCTGTTGTGACAAAACTTAGTCTCATGCCCCGGAACAGGTTAGTGCACGCAAAATATTCACTCATCTTCTATTACCAATCGGTTTGACATGCTTCGACCTTTCATCACAATACCTGCCATCGGTTTCGTTATTTCGTTTGCCAACTATCTGATTTATTACAGCTATCCATTTCTATTGAAGGAGCTGAACATATCAATCGGCATTGCAGGCATTGTGGTAGGTTTTGCCAGTTTTTTCACAATGTTCTTCCGCATTGCGTCCGGTATTTATCTGGATAAAATCGGTGGGAAATATGTCATTACCACAGTGACCGTTGTCTACAGCTTGTCGTTTGCATTGCTCAGCTGTCAGATGTATCAACTGGTCATTCTCGGACGGATTTTTATTGGTATCTCACTCGGAATGCTAGCGACCATTCTCATGTTTTACACCGTTGCATTTGCGACATCCGGAGTACAAATAGGACAAGGTATCGCCCTCTATACTTTTTTCAGCATGTTACCAACATGTCTGGCGCCTTATTTGTCGCTGGAAATCATGCGCTATCACGGCACTAAAGCAATTGTCGTGGTGGCTGTTATTCTGGCAATCATCGGCGTCGTGTTGGCTTATCTGCTGGAAAGCAAGTTCGCAAGGGACGGCACTCGCCAGCAAGGTTCGTCCTTTTCAATACGTGATTGGATCGCTGTAATCCGCAACCGTGATCTTTATATCGCGCTCAGCGGTTTAGGTATGCTTTATACGATTAGTGGCGCAACGATTTCATTTTTGCCAGAAATGTTGGAATCGACAAATCCGGGTTATACGGGCGCCTATTTAATGACCTACTCCATCGCCATGTTATTGCCCCGGCTTTTTCTCAAAGGACATATGCCTGTTGGCGAGATTTTTCCAGCAAAGTCTTTTCTATTTGTTGCGGCATTAGCACTGGGCGGATGTACATTGAACTATGCGTTGTTATCAACTCCCGGCATTTTGCTTGGAGCGGTTATGAACGGGATGGCACTCGGCTATATCTATCCAGCCATGTCAGCTTATGTCATTTGCCAGTGCCCAGATCATATGAAAGGAAGCATGGTCGCAGTGTCGGCTTGCGTCGCTGATGGCGGTGTTATTCTCGCAAATTTTACTCTTGGCGTGTTCGCGATCAACTATCCGCATCAGCTGGTTCTCTTACTTCCTATCGGATTTGCGGCATGTGCAATGGCTTTATTCGTACTTGCATATTATTTTTCTACAATAAAGAAACCACACGCCTCACTGAGCACGCATTCTGCTACATTAAAATGACTATCGATAGCGCATCCGGCGATCACATTTCTTAAAAATTCACAGTCGACCGACACGCGTTCTTTTGCAAGGACACGTGACAAACCATCAAATAACGTCCAGTGCTTTGTCGATTAGATTCGTATTCAAATAAAATGTAAAAAAAAATGACCAGCGGCGCTGGTCATTATCTATTTTAGCTGTCAATTAGCCTTTACTCAGCTGCCGCTAAGTAATAGCGAAATAACAGCGAAATAACAGCTAATTTGCTTCTGAAACGCAATCTGATTACGCCACTTTTTGTGGTGCCTTTGCAGTATTGAATTCCGCAATCAAATTGGCTTCTTTGGTTTTGGCTGCCGCCAGATGACGCTCTTTAACGTGACCGTAACCACGGATATCTTCCGGAATACTTGCGACTGCCACCGCTTTTGCCAAATTATCTGCATTCAACATCGGCAGCAATTTACTGATGGTTTGCTTGTATTCGACGGGCAATGCGCGTTCCATACGGCGCTCTTCAGTGTAGCCAAAGATATCCAAAGCACTACCACGCAAAGACTTCATGCTGGCAAGTAAGCCAAAGGCTTTCATCATCCATGGGCCAAATTGCTGCTTGACCAGATGACCTTGTGCATCACGTTTGGCAAACAACGGCGGTGCCAGATGGAAGTTGATTTCGTAATCGCCTTCGAACATATCGGCGATTTTTTTCTGGAACTTGCCATCGGTGTACAAACGAGCGACTTCGTACTCGTCTTTGTACGCCATCAGTTTGAACAGATATTTCGCAACTGCTTCTGTTAAACGCAAAGGCTTACCATCAGCCACTTTCGTTTCTGCCGCTTTCACCTGTGCGACAAAGTCAGCGTACTGCTGTGCATATGATACGTTCTGATAATCCGTCAGGAAAGTAATGCGTTTATTGATCGTTTCTTCGAGACTTGGCGCACGTTTCAACTCTACTACTTGCGCTGGCGTCACCAGACGTTTTACAGCGGCCAGATCATGGGCTGCCAGACGACCCCAGTTGAATGCTTGTTTGTTGAAATCAATCGATACAGCATTGAGTTCAATAGCACGCATCAATGCCACGCCTTCGAGCGGCACCCAACCTTTTTGCCATGCATAACCGAGAATGAACATATTGGTCGCAATATTGTCACCCATCAGTGCCGTTGCAATGGATGCGGCGTCGATCATATCGACACGGCCTTCACCGCAGGCTTTCACAATATCTTGCTCTGCGGCTTCCCCAGGGAATTGCCAGTTCGGGTTTTTAATAAACGTCGAAGTTGGCGTGCCATTGGCATTGATCGCGGCAAACGTGCGGCCTTCACCCATGCGTGACAGAGCATCTTTACCCGCAGTCACGATCAGATCACAGCCGATGACCAGATCCGCCATACCAGTACCAACGCGTGTCGACTGGATGTCTTCTGCCTTATCTGCCAGACGCACATGTGACATCACCGCGCCGCCTTTTTGCGCCAGACCCGTCATATCCAGAACAGAACATGCTTTGCCTTGCAAATGCGCCGCCATCGCCATGATCTGGCCGATAGTGATGACACCTGTACCACCCACACCTGTGACCAACACACCAAATGGTACTTCGGTTTTTGGCAATGTTGGATACGGCAAGGTGTTCACATCTAAAGCGTTACCTGCTTCGATTTTGGTCTTCGCTGGCTTCTTCAGCTTGCCGCCTTCCACCGTCACAAAACTCGGGCAGAAACCGGTCACGCAAGAGAAATCCTTGTTGCATGACGATTGATTGATCTGACGCTTACGACCGAATTCTGTTTCCAAGGGTTCAACAGACAAGCAGTTAGATTGCACGGAGCAATCGCCGCAACCTTCGCACACCGCTTCATTGATCACAGCGCGTTTGGCTGGGTCAGGGAAAGCTGGCTTGCCGTTTTTGTCGAATTTTTTCCGGCGGCGGCGTTTTTCTGAGGCACAGGTTTGGTCATAAATCATCGCCGACACACCTTTGCATTCACGCAATTCGCGTTGAACGGCATCAAGTTCAGAACGATGACGTACAGTCACGCCAGCAGCCCATGGATAACCGGCCGGATATTTTTCTGGCTCGTCAGTCACGACGATAATCGGATTGACGCCTTCAGCAGCGATTTGGCGAGAAATCATGCCAGGATCTAGTGGACCGTCAAATTCCTGACCACCCGTCATCGCGACGGCATCGTTAAACAAAATCTTGTAAGTGATGTTCACATCACCGGAAACCGCAGCACGAATGGCCAACAAACCAGAATGATAATAAGTACCGTCACCCAAATTACAGAACACGTGTTTTTCATTGGTGAATGAAGCCGCACCCACCCAGGTCACGCCCTCGCCACCCATGTGGGTGAAGGTCGACGTTTCGCGGTCCATCCAGGTCACCATGTAGTGGCAACCAATACCCGCTAAAGCGCGGCTGCCTTCTGGCACTTTGGTGGATGTATTATGCGGGCAACCGGAACAGAAATGCGGGACGCGGTCTTTGTTGGCATCTGGCTTACCAACCGTGTTGAGCATTTGCTCTTTGGCTTCCAGATAGGCGACACGCTCTTTGACGCGTTGCTCAACCGGATGTCCGGCAAAGTAACGGGTAATCCGTGAAGCGATCGCGCGGGCAATTTGTGCCGGGCTTAATTCATAGGTTGCAGGTAATAACCATTCGCCATGGCCTGAACCATGGACATTACTCCATTCACCGGAATCATCGAACTTACCAACGACGCGGGGACGGACTTTATCTTCCCAGTTGTACAGTTCTTCTTTGAGCGCGTATTCGAGGATCTGACGTTTTTCTTCGACCACCAGAATTTCTTCCAGGCCAGTCGCGAATTCGCGCACACCCTCGGATTCTAATGGCCAGGTCATGCCGATCTTGTACAGACGGATACCGATTTCTTTAGCTACTTGCTCATCAATACCCAAGTCGGCCAAGGCCTGACGGGTATCGAGGTAAGACTTCCCGGCAGTGATAATACCGATTTTGGCATTTGGGCTGTCCCAGATAATCTGGTTCAGTTTGTTGGCACGCGCATAGGCTAAAGCGGCGTACCATTTGTAGTTGTTCATGCGCGTTTCTTGCGCTAACACCGGATCGGGTGTGCGGATGTTCACACCATCAGCAGGCAACACAAATTCGGTTGGGATCACAGGCTTGACGCGATCCGGATCAATATCGACCACCGCACCAGATTCGACGATGTCAGTGACGCATTTCATGGACACCCATAAGCCAGTGTAGCGGGACAAGGCGATGCCGTGTAAGCCGTAGTCCAGATACTCTTGCACTGTGGATGGATACAAGACGGGAATACCGCAGGCTTTCAGAATATGTTCACTCTGATGCGCCGCTGTCGACGATTTAGCTGCATGATCGTCGCCTGCAACCACCAATACGCCACCGTGTTTCGATGTGCCAGCCAGATTCGCATGTTTGAACACGTCACCACAACGATCAACACCCGGGCCTTTGCCATACCACATCGCAAATACGCCGTCGTATTTTGCACCCGGGAACATATTAACCTGTTGCGTACCCCAGACCGACGTTGCAGCCAGATCCTCGTTCACACCGGGATGAAATTTCACGTGGTATTTGGATAAATGCTTTTTTGCTTTACCTGCGGTCAGATCGACGTTACCGAGCGGTGATCCGCGATAGCCGCTGATATAACCAGCAGTATTGAGGCCAGCTTTTTCATCGGCCTGACGTTGCAACATCATCAGGCGGATTAAAGCCTGTGTGCCGGTCATAAAAGCGCGGCCGCGCTCCAATGTGTATTTGTCGTCCAGGCCAATAGAGGTATCGATCAGCGCCTGCTGCTCGGGCTTGAGGGGTGCGTTCATGGGGTCTCCGTGCTTTTATATTTTCATGCTGCGATGGTTGTTCACAACAAAACAGAATCACCTTGTGGGTGCATCATATACTTTAAATTGTGGGCGCACATTAACATGCTGTATTGTCCGTCCCAATGGACAGTGCACCACAAAAACACCAGTACAGTATGACTGACACTTGATGAAAGTGTACTGGTTATCATGTCTCTTTTTGTACGATATGAAATGCAAGAAATGAAATTAGTGTTTTTTTTTAAAAAATATTTACAATTTATAAATTGATGTGACATCAGTGTCATGTAGCAATCAATTCAGATTGGGAGACGTCATGCCGCCGTTCTTTCACCAGATTCAAGTCCTTGTCAGTCGACTCTTGGGTAACTTCAGAATTTACGGAAGTAGTCGCTTGCTGTAAACCTCGTATATTGAAGCGGTTGCTGAGAACCTTGTCATCGGTTGTGGCATCTACAAAACCTAAGGACAAAGCCCCACCAAAAAAAGAAAAGGCTGCCAGGCAATGGCAGCCCTTTTTTCATTCGTCAACTTAATTGACTAACGCTTAGAATGCGTAAGTAACACCAACGCTCACGTTTTTAGTGTCGCTCGCTGGTTTTTGGAATTCCAGACGTGCGCCAACGTTTGCAGTGAATTGGTATTGAACGCCAACGCCATACAAGGCGCCAGATTCATTTGCCGAGATATTGTATCCAGCAACAGAAGTACTTGCTTTATTGTTGTTGTAGCCCAAACGACCAAATACCTGGAATTCTTTGGTGACTGGAATAATACCCAGAGCGGAAATAGCAGCCTGAGTAATGTCAACAGAAATTGCGCCGAAGTCTGCTTTAGCCAGATGACGGTAACCTACTTCAGCTGCGAAGTTTTCATTGAATTTGTAACCTGCGAACGCACCGTAGCTCGTTTTGTCGCCAGACAAACCATCAATTGTTGTCGATCCAACGTCAGCACCAACGTAGAAAGGTGTTGTTGTTTGTGCCTGAACGGACAGAGAGAGTGCGGCGATAGCAGCTGCAATGCTTAATTTTTTCAACATCGTATACCTTGATTATTTACTAATTAACATAAAAAAATGCGAGGCCGAATAATACAAGTGAAGCAAGCATAACGCCAAATAATTTTTAACAATATTGTTATTTTGATACAAAATGCGGTCGTGACGACATGATGTACACAGTGGAGCGGCAACCTCGGCCAACGAATTCGCTTCGCCGCTTTCGTCTTGCGGCGTATCCCGCGATATAATGTAAAGATGAAAATCAAATTTACCAAAATGCATGGCGCAGGTAACGACTTTGTCGTGATGGACGCCATTAATCAGGATATCCAGTTCACGCCCGAACAGTGGAAGCGGATTGCTGACCGCCGTTTTGGTATTGGTGCAGACCAGATTCTGGTCGTCGAACGTCCACAGCAGCCCAATGTCGACTTTCGTTACCGCATTTTTAATGCCGATGGTGGCGAAGTCGAACAATGTGGCAATGGTTCGCGTGCCTTTGTCCGTTTTGTCATTGAAAAAAAGCTGACTGACAAAAGAAGTATTCGTGTCGAAACGATGAGTGGCATCATCGAACCACGGATGGAAGAAGATGGCAGTATCACGGTCGATATGGGCGCACCTGTCCTCGAACCGATCAAAGTTCCATTTGATGCGACTGGTCTCCAAGGGGTTGCACAAGCAGAAGATATGTTGTGGCCGATTGAAATCAACACGAAATCCTGCTTGTTTTCGGTCGTGTCGATGGGCAACCCGCATGCGGTGCAGGTGGTTGAACACCTCGACACCTATCCAGTGGCGAATGAAGGCCCGGAAATCGAGCACCATGTCCGCTTTCCGCGTCGCGTCAACGCAGGTTTTATGCAAGTCAATGACCGTCACCATATTTCCCTGCGCGTATTCGAACGTGGCGCAGGTGAAACACTGGCTTGCGGCACCGGGGCGTGTGCTGCCGTGGTCGCGGGTATCAGGCGCGGCTTGCTCGATAGCCCAGTTCGTGTAACTATGCACGGCGGTGAATTGTTCATTGCATGGCAAGGTGCAGGACATCCTGTCATGCTAAGTGGACCGGCAGTCACCGTCTTCGAAGGCGAAATTAATCTCTGATCAAAGTAATGAATTCAACTGACATCGCAACGTATCTGATCCAGCATCCGCATTTTTTTGAAGAACATGCAGAATTGCTGAGCTCTATTAAACTTACCAGCCCGGTCATGGGGCGTGCTATTTCGCTGCAAGAACGACAAATGGAAGTCGTGCGCGAAAAATACCGTGCCCTCGAATTAAAGCTGTCTGATCTGATGCGCCATGCAGACGAAAATCTCGACATTACCAAAAAATTCCAAGTCTGGACCCGCACTTTGCTGCTGGCACGTAACGATGTTGATTTACCGTTCATTTTGACGCAAGGTCTGCAAGACATTTTTGACTTACCACATGCGACATTGCGTCTTTGGAACGTCGCTCCCGACTTTGCGCATACCTGGTTTGCCGAAGCGGCCAGTGAAGATTCGATGTTATTCGCGAAGGGTTTAAAAACGCCCTTCTGCGGTGCGAACCAGGATTTCGAAGCGGCCAGCTGGATAGACGCGACCGAACCAGTGCAATCACTGGCAATGTTGCCTTTGCGTTTAACAGCAACCTCACCGACTTTCGGTTTATTGGTCTTGGGTTCGCCCGACCCTGCACGCTACACCAAAGAAATGGCAACGGACTTTCTGGTCAAAATTGCCGATACAAGCAGCGCCGCATTAGCATGCCTGATTGATCAGTAAATACACCACACCACCTTATCATGAACAAACAAGACGCCCACTCTGCAACAACAGAGCAAGAGCGTCTTGATCATCTTACGGACAATGTGAGCATCAACGACTATCTCAACGTATTGCGCAGTCAACGCCAACTATCACCGCATTCCATTACTGCTTACCAGCTCGATTTACAAGAGTTACAGCAACTTGCAGGCAAACAAGGGCTGCTAAGTCTCGAAACAAAACATATACGTCGCTTCGCCTCGCAATTGCATGCCCGTGAGCTCAATGCACGCAGTATTGCGCGCAAACTATCGAGCTGGCGTGGTTATTTCAATTGGTTGATGGAACAGCACGGCCTTGCCAGCAACCCGGTCGAGGGCATACGTGCGCCAAAGAAAAGCAAACCCTTGCCCAAAGCACTTGGCGCTGACGATGCGGTGCGTCTGGTGTCACAAGGTAGCCCGGATCAGGCGACGCCATTGGCAAATCGCGCTATGTTTGAACTCTTATACTCCAGTGGCTTGCGGGTCTCAGAATTAATTGGTTTAGATATTCACTACGTTCACGAAGGCAATTACAGTTCAGCTGGTTGGGTCGACCTGGAACAAGCGGAAGTCCATGTCACCGGTAAAGGCAACAAGCCACGTATCGTTCCAGTGGGTGGGCCAGCGATCAAAGCCTTGCGCGAATGGATTGCGATTCGTGGCAGCTTACTCAAAGCAGATCCTCATCCACTATTTTTAACCGGACGCGGCACCCGCATGTCAGCACGGCTGGTGCAACTGCGTATCAAAGCACACGCCCAAAGTCTGGATATCCCGGCCAATGTGCATCCACACATGCTGCGCCATTCGTTTGCATCGCATGTATTGCAATCCTCAGGCGACTTACGGGCAGTACAAGAAATGCTCGGACATAGCTCGATTGCCGCAACGCAAGTCTATACATCGCTGGATTTCCAGCATCTGGCGAAGGTCTACGATGCCACTCATCCACGCGCGAAAAAATAAGATACTCCCCCACCATTTTGCATTTATCTGTTAATTGTCATGATGAATACAGTGGTATATTTTTATACTCCCAGTGAGTATATTTAAAAAGCCATCAACGCCGCGCCCGTCAGGAATCGTTACCGACTCAGATTCACAGCGATGAACAAATCAAACCTACGCCAATACCTGCAGATTACTTTTGCAACTGAATTGCATTTTGATGCATAATATCCGCCTTACCCTAAGCACATGCGCGATGAAAACTGAACCCAAGCAGTCGCTCTCCAACGATTCCAGCGAAGCGCTTCAAGCAGCAATGATGCTGGAGGCCAGCGGCGTGCGCGCAACGGCGGTCCGGCGTCGGGTTCTGGCCGTTTTACTGCTGAGTAATCGTGCGATGTCGCATCTGGATGTGCAAGCAGCGCTGCCAGCCATGGACCGCGTCACCCTGTACCGCGCTCTCGATTGTCTGACCGATGCTGGTATTGCCCATAAAATTCCCGGGGATGACAGAGTTTTTCGCTACAGTACAGGCAAAGAACATCCGGCACCCGGCAACCCGGCAAACTCACAACATGCGCATGGGCATTTCAAATGCACCCGCTGTAGCCGCGTGTTTTGCCTCGACGATGACTCGCACGACAACATCATGACCGAACCGTGGCAAACCAAGCTGGAAAATTCACTGGAAACGACGCTGGGCGCTGGCTTCCAAAGCCACGAAATAGAATTGACGATTAAAGGCTGGTGCGCCGATTGCGCGCCTTAGCTTATTAACGCATGAGCCTTCAACCAATGTATTCAATCAAAAGACGAACCCTATGGCACTGATACCTACCACCATCCTGACTGGCTTCTTGGGCGCGGGAAAAACCACTTTATTAAATCGGATTCTGCAAGAAAATCACGGTTTCAAAATTGCTGTGATTGAAAATGAATTCGGCCAGGAAAATATTGATAACGAAATTCTGGTCCAGGACAGCAACGAGCAGATTATCGAAATGAATAATGGCTGCATCTGCTGCACCGTGCGTGGTGATCTGATCATTGCCTTGTCCAAACTGATACAACAAAAAAATGAAGGCAAGATCGCATTTGATCACGTCATCATTGAGACGACGGGACTTGCCAACCCCGGTCCTGTAGCACAAACGTTTTTTGTCGATGAAGAAGTCGGTACCTACTACATGCTAGATGCGGTAGTGACGGTGGTTGATGCACGCCACGCGATGCAACAACTGGACGCGCATGAAGAAGCGCAGCGACAAGTTGGCTTCGCGGACAAAATCCTGTTGTCCAAAACTGATCTGGTTGAAGCAGCCGACGTCAGCGCCCTGCGTGCACGCCTGTCGCGCATGAACCCACGCGCACCGATTGCTACAGCAGATTTCGGCCAGATTGCAATTGGCGAAGTGCTCGATCTGAAGGGCTTTAATCTGAATGCCAAATTAGACCTGGATCCGGATTTCTTACGTGATGAAGAGGCAGAACTTGCCCATGAGCACGCGCACGGTCACGACCACGACCATTGCGATGCCAACTGCCAACATGAGCACCATGCGCATGAGAATCACCAGCATCAGAATCACCATCACTCGCACCACACGGATGACATTGCCGCTTTTGTCTTTAAAAGCACACGCCCATTCAATACCGGACAACTCGACGAGTTCCTCGGCGGCTTAGTTCAGGTATTCGGCCCCCGCATGCTACGTTACAAAGGTGTGTTGTATATGCAAAACGCCGACAGAAAAGTGATTTTCCAAGGAGTTCACCAAATTATGGGCACAGATGTCGGTATGAAGTGGGCGGATGATGAAATAAAAGAAAGTAAAATCGTCTTTATTGGGAAAAATCTACCGAAAGACATATTTATTCAAGGTTTAGAGCATTGTTTGGTATAAACTATCGGGCTACTGATAATCGGTCAGGTCATACGCAACAACCACCCCGCGGCGTTATGGCGCCTTGTCGTACGATTTGTATGCCTGCGTCGCCATGCCTAGCTGGGACAATTTTGCGTAAGTCCAAAGTATATTGTCTGTTGGACAAGTGACAATCTTTGCAATATCATTGCGATTGTCAGTAAGGGGAGGATAATTATTTAAGATGAATGATCATTTTGAATTTTTTCTACGTATTAACCCGTTGTATCGAAAGTAAGCGAAGTGGCAACTAAATCACCTAAATCGACTGCTACAGTCAGCGCCCCCGAAGCTCTGCTCACCGAGGAACAAATCCTCGCGATGGGAGAGAAGGATTATATGAACGCTGCACAACTGGCATTTTTCAAGGCCCGTTTGCAGCAGCTTGAAAAGGATTTATTGAAGAATGCCGATGAAACTACCGAGCATCTTCGTGAAACTGTGCTGGTGCCTGACCCGGCCGACCGCGCAACGATTGAAGAAGAGCATGCGCTGGAACTGCGTACGCGCGACCGTGAACGCAAGCTTCTGAAAAAAGTACAACAAGCGATCGCCAGCATTGACGAAGGCGATTATGGCTGGTGCGAAGAAACTGGCGAACCTATCGGTGTTCCACGCTTGCTCGCACGTCCAACTGCAACGCTGTCACTGGAAGCGCAACAACGACGCGAAATGAAACAAAAGCTATACGGCGATTAATTTTCAGCGTCTTCAGGCGATCAAAAACAGCGCCTGTCATCAATAAAAAAGCGTGACTGAGGTCGCGCTTTTTTTTATTTCCGGACAAAGCAATGCGATCAAAATCTCTCCACGCTGCCAGAAAAGAAAGAAATAAATGTCGGAAAAATCACTAAAATCCGATGCGGATTGTATTTTTCTTGAGAAATAATGTTACTAATTGTAAGGTTTTTTTTATTGCATTTTCTACACCGCTTACCTCAGAAAAAGAAATCTTTCGTTTTTGCCCTAAAATCACCATAAAACCCTGTGAAATTCTTGGAATACAGCACTTTTAAATGCTCTCAGGCAATCCAGTTTTTTTCCCTCTTATAAAAATGGTTAAAGCTTGTATCTGCCGCTTACAATTGGCGCTTAAATCAGAATATACTTGAACCTTGTCAATTTACTGCCTTTTTCGGCGTCAATTATTTTCGGGAATAAAGTGGGGATTTTTTCTCTTTTTGGTAAAAAAGGTGGCAGAAAAGAAGATCACTCCACCGAGAAATCTTCTGCCAGAAAAACTCGCTCTAAATCTGCGAACACGGTCATTACGGGTTTTCAGGATAGTGAGATCTTTACCAATTCCATCATCGCTCAACGTCACATTGCGCGCGCCACTGAACGCAAGATTGACGCGATTGAGTTTGAAATGTCGCGCGACATTGTTAAAACACGTCCACCGGTCGTCAGTAAATTAGATATTCCCAAAGCAATTGGCAAATTAAGTGAAAACAGCCGTTACGACATCACAGAAACGACCCAACCGTTAGGCGTCCGACCATCCGCCGTCGAGTTTCAAACGACGCTGCCGATGACGATGCCAACCGACTATTTGCTCGGTCATCATTCCGAAATGTCGAGCGCGGCTGTGTCGTATAGTGAATCGGTGCCTGTTCTCGAAGAAGCCGCGATTCTGTTCGCCAGCGGTCAGAACGAAGTTGCCGAACAAATGCTGAGTGCAGCTGTTCACCACCAGAATTTGAGTTCTGCCACCGAAATAGGCTGGCAAATGCTGTTTGATTTGTATCGTATTACCAACAATCAACACAAATTCGAGAGTCTTTCTCTCGACTATGCAAACAAATTTGAAACCTCACCACCGCTGTGGCCAGAGAACAATGCCTTTGTCAACACGGATACACAGTCCGAAGAAAACAGCGTGACGCCCAATATCATGTTTCCGGCAAAACTCGATAGCGGGATCGTCAAAGTACTGGAAAAATTGCAGCAAACAAGCGCCAAGAGCAATTCTCTGCGCTTAGACTTCAGCCGCATCAAAGAAGTCGATCCCATTGGCTGCGGCTTGTTATTACGCAGTTTAAAAAACCTGAAAAAAACGGGTCACGATCTGATGTTGGTCAGTGCGCAAGATCTCGCGGAGAAAATTCGCGCGATACTGCAGGTCGGCCGACGGGATGAAACAGAAGCACCGTGGCTATTACTGTTGGAAATACTGCAACTGTTGCACTTTGAACGTGCGTTCGAAGAAGCAAGCATGGATTACTGCATCACGTTTGAGGTGTCTCCACCTTCATTTGAGGCTCCCAAAGTCAATATCACCAGCTCCTTCCCTGAGATCAAGGTACAAGTCGAGGAAGAATTCGCTGACCGATTTATGATGCCTGCTTCGATTGAGGGTCGGGTTGAGCCGTTAATTAATCAAATCACCGACAAAGCTGAACATCTCAATCCTCTGATTCTGGATTGTTCTAAGCTGGAGCGCGTTGAATTTAGCGCCTCTGCTGAACTACTCAATGGACTGGCACCTATCGCCGCCAAACGCGGTATGTCGATCGAATTCAGAGAAGTGAATTACCTTGTCATGATGCTCTTTAATGCCATGGGCTTAAAAAATATCGCCAGCATCACCTTGCGCAAACATTAAGACGCCTTCGCTGTCCTCACCTTGTAATTCTTCAGAAGCACCCCATTTTCTTTGCAGTCTGCTTGCGCATGGAGCGCAATCGCCATGCATTTGTTTTCATTAAAACAAGTGCGGATTTCAAATATGCATGAGGAATACATGGAACAATTTCACGGCACCACTATTTTGACGGTACGACGCGGCAATGTCGTCGCTCTGGGCGGCGACGGCCAGGTTACTTTAGGCAACATCGTCATGAAGGGCACTGCCCGCAAAGTGCGCAAGCTATATCACAATAAAGTTTTGGCAGGATTTGCTGGCGGCACCGCCGATGCATTTACCTTAATCGAACGATTTGAGTCAAAATTAGAAAAACATCAGGGCCATCTGATGCGTGCCTCGGTCGAGTTAGCCAAAGACTGGCGTACTGACCGTATGTTGCGCCGTTTAGAAGCAATGTTGCTCGTGGCTGACAAAGAGACCACCTTAGTTATCACCGGCAATGGTGATGTGTTGGAGCCTAACCAGGGTATCGGCGCGATTGGTTCCGGCGGCACGTTCGCTCAATCGGCGGCGATTGCCTTATTTGAAAATACCGATTTGTCGCCCGTCGACATCGTCAAAAAATCGCTGACAATTGCAGGGGAATTGTGTATTTACACCAACTTATCCCACACGATAGAGACGCTGGAATAACGCAAGCATACACGCTAACCATCAACGACCTTTGATTACCAGAGTGTGCAATAAAAGCACTATCACGCCGCAACAAACTGCCGGTGACGTGCGAAGAAGCAGATAGGAATAAAAAATGAACATGACCCCACAAGAAATTGTTTCCGAACTTGATAAACATGTCGTCGGACAAGCCAAAGCCAAACGTGCCGTTGCGATTGCACTGCGTAACCGCTGGCGCAGACAGCAGGTGCAAGAGCCTCTGCGTCACGAAATTACGCCAAAAAATATTCTGATGATAGGCCCAACGGGTGTCGGTAAAACCGAGATTGCGCGTCGTCTGGCAAAACTCGCTGATGCGCCTTTCATCAAAATCGAAGCGACCAAATTTACTGAAGTAGGTTACGTCGGTCGCGATGTTGACACCATTATTCGTGATCTGGTTGATATCGGCATCAAACAAACCCGCGAAGCAGCGACCCGTAAAGTTCGTGCGCGTGCTGAAGACGCGGCGGAAGACCGTATCCTTGATATTCTGTTACCACCACCGCGTGATTTTGGTATTCATCCAGAGAATACCGAAGCGGCGCCAGCAGACAACACCACGCGCCAGACGTTCCGCAAGCGCCTGCGTGAAGGTGCAATGGACGACAAAGAAATAGAAATTGAAGTGGCAGAGCCAGTCACCCACATGGAAATCATGGCGCCGCCGGGCATGGAAGAAATGACCGAGCAAATCAAAACCATGTTTTCAGGCATGGGTAACGGCAAGAAAAAATCCCGTAAGCTGAAAATCAAAGATGCCTTGAAACTCCTGACTGAAGAAGAAGCAGCTAAGTTGGTCAATGAAGAAGAGTTAAAACAAGATGCGATCCGCAATGTAGAACAAAACGGTATCGTATTTTTGGATGAGATCGATAAGATTGCATCGCGCTCGGATGTCGGTGGCGCCGAAGTCTCACGCGCTGGTGTACAACGCGATTTGCTGCCGCTGGTCGAGGGTACCACCGTCAATACTAAATACGGGATGATTAAAACCGATCATATTTTATTTATTGCTTCTGGTGCTTTTCATCTGGCGAAACCATCCGATCTGATTCCTGAATTACAAGGTCGCTTCCCTATCCGGGTGGAGTTGGAATCCTTATCAGTGGCTGATTTTGAACGTATTCTGACGGGTACCGATGCGTGTCTGACACGTCAATATCAGGCCTTGCTGGCGACGGAAGATGTCACGATAGACTTTTCGCCTGAAGGGGTGGAACGTCTGGCTGGCATCGCCTATTCCGTCAATGAAACGACGGAAAACATCGGCGCCCGTCGCTTGTATACCGTGATGGAAAAACTGTTGGAAGAGATCTCTTTCGACGCCCATCAAAACAGTGGCAAGACCATTACCATCGATGCCGATTATGTCGATCAGCGCCTGCAAGCCTTGTCTGTGAATGAAGACTTGTCTCGCTACGTACTGTAAGCATCCCGGATAACATCTTTGTGAGTTTTACTATGGCGAATAAAGCTTTAGCAACACGACAAAAAATGCAATTCCGGGTAGAGCCTGCGCAAATGCCTGCCCGTCTGAAAAATCAGCGCGGTGCAGGTACAATGCCAGCCTATCTGAGGCAAAATCCAGCACAGCCAAGCAAGTCCGGCGCTGACGCTGCTTCACCGACTAAACCCAACGGGGATGACAATGTTTGAAACCACAGCAGCAAGCGACAAACCTGACTACACGCTTCTGGCGCGTCAGGTCAGCAGTATTCTGGAAGGCGAACGCAATCTGAGTGCCAATGCGGCGCAGTTTTCAGCCCTGGTCTACCACAGCATCAGCGATCTGAATTGGGCGGGATTTTATTTGTGTACGCCAGCGAAAAATCCAACGGCTGAATTTCCACAAGATTTGCTGGTTGGCCCATTCCAGGGCAAAGTCGCTTGCGCACGTATTCCCTTCAAACGCGGTGTGTGCGGTACTTCCGCGGCACAACGCCAGACTATCCTCGTGGAAGACGTGCATGCCTTCCCTGGCCATATTGCTTGCGATTCGGCATCAAATTCTGAAATCGTGATTCCGGTGATCAAGGACGGCGTGTTATTTGGTGTATTTGATATCGACAGCCCACGCCTGCGTCGTTTTTCTGCCGAAGACCAGCAAGGTCTGGAAGCGATGGTGGCAGCATTTGTGGAAGCCACTGATTTTTCTTAAAAAATCCGGTAGCAATCGAATTTACCTGAAATGTCAGTCCTCGGCCTGACATTTTTTCTTTGCGGCAATCTGGTAATCGGATATCTCGTCACCTACACTGAGGTGTGTCCCTACCCGAGGAGAGCTGCATGCCTGGATGCCGTCGCCGTAAAGCCCTGCGCAAATACGCTCGTCCCTTAAGACGGCGCGATATCACCACGCGCTTTTTAGTCGATATTGGGATTTATTATCAAGACGTCCTGGGACAAGATAGAGCCATGACTTTTCTCAGGCATCAGGAAGTTCCGGAACCAGTTATCCAACGCGTCTTGTACGCACCAGAACTCAGGCGGCATTACTAACCTGAAGCGAAGGCACATTTTGGCTTAATGCACTTCCTGTTTGGCGTCCCGCGACAGCAAACGCGCAATCATTTCTGGTGCGGAAATACCATCGAACAACACGCCTGCCACCGCATTGGTAATCGGCATATCGATACCCAGCTTCTCCGCCAGCGACCGTACTGCCTGCGCGCATCGCACGCCTTCAGCCACGTGCCCCAGATCCTGAACAATCGCGTCTAAGGTTTTGCCCTGGGCCAGCGCCAGGCCCACTTTGCGATTGCGCGACAGATCGCCGGTACAGGTCAGAATCAAATCACCGACACCAGTTAACCCCATCAAGGTTTCTGCCTTCCCGCCTAAGGCCACACCAAGCCGGCTGATTTCTGCCAGGCCACGGGTCATTAAGGCGGCACGGGCATTCAAACCCAATCCCAGACCATCCGCGACACCGGTGGCAATCGCCAGAATATTTTTGACCGCTCCACCGACCTCGACGCCAACCAGATCATCACTGGAATACACGCGCATCGCATTCACATGCAGCGCCTGAACCACCAGTTGGCACAAATCAGGGGAGGCAGAAGCAATCGTCAAAGCGCATGGCAAACCCCTGGCAACTTCTTGCGCGAATGACGGGCCGAGCAATGCACCGGTGCGTACTTCTGACCCCAGAATTTCCTGCGCAATCTGATGCGGAAGCAATTGCGTTTGCTCTTCAAATCCTTTACACAACCAAATCACGTTCTTAGGTTGAAATGGCTGACAGGCCAATAAGGTAGGACGCAAACCAGATACCGAGGTAGCGATGACTAATAAATCATGTTCACCATTGGCGTGTTGCAGAGCGGCATCCAAGTCAGCAGTGACCGCCAGATTCACAGGCAGAGGAAAACCAGATAAATAAGCCGTGTTTTCACGTTGTTGCTGCATGTTGTTCATCGCAGCAACATTGCGGCCCCACAACAACACATTATTTTTTGCAGTCAGAGCAATCGCGACCGCAGTTCCCCAGGCGCCAGCACCCAATACGCTAATGTTCATGGTTGTACCCCATGGTTAAATTTCAACAGCATGATTAATCTAGTCTGAATCACCTTGAAAGACCAATAATTCAGATACTCCCGTCAGTATATTTTTTATCGCCAGATTTTACATTGAGAATTGGCATCAATTCTACTTTAAGAAGGGGAGTATATTGAAAAGCTTAATACAAATAAAAAGGACAGCACGCTGTCCTTTTTATTTGTGAGCTACAGCCAATGTCTGACGAAAAATTACAGCCCCCAGACTTCATTGACCTTCACATAGCCCAATTGTCCATCGCGGTGTTTGACCTTGACCCAGCCACTGGTCGCAGGCTCCGCCATTTCCAGCACGACACTTTTATCAGCACTAAATACTAAAGGCGACGCGTCGTCGGCAGTTTCATGGATTTTGGCATTGGCTACCCGCACAATCACATTACGACGGGTAATCAAATCTTTGGATTCGATCCAACTCAAATCACCTGACATATCCCGGACTTTACTCCAGGCACCTGAAGTAAATACTACTTCCACTGGCATGCCGCGCGGTGCCACATACAATTTCCCCCCCTTTTGTGAGGGGGCATCGTACATGATGACCGGAGAAGCGCCGACCGAACGAAATTCTATGGCTTGCGCAGAGACGCTTGCCAACAAAGGCAATAAGCTGATGCAAGAGGTAGCAATCAAACGGCGCATGGACTTCTTTCACGAACAAAACTGGCGAGGCCAGACGTGCCGGCCACACCAGTCAGTTGCAGAAAATTATTGGATAGTTGCTGGTGCTGCAGTGTTCGCGCCATCAGTTGCCAATTTTGCTTGTTCAGCAGCCATTTGCAAACGTTGTGCGTAGAACGCTTCGAAGTTGATTTCTGACAGATGAATCGGTGGGAAACCTGCACGTGTGATCGCATCCGCTACGTTGGAACGCAGGTATGGATAAACGATGTTAGGGCAACCGATACCCAGCAATGGGTCAAGTTGATCTTCAGGAATATTGCGTGCTTCGAAAATACCAGCTTGTTTGCCTTCAACCAGGAATGCAACTTTGTCGCCGATTTTTGCGGTAACAGTCACTGTCACTGTCGATTCGAAAATACCATCAGCCAGCTTTTCAGAGCCAACATCCACGGATACTTCAATGCCAGGAGCCTGTTGTTCCAGGAAAATCGCTGGAGAATTTGGCTGTTCAAGCGACAAATCTTTCAGATATACGCGTTGAATTTGGAATACGGGCTGCAGATTTTCGTCAGACATGTGAGACTTTCTAAAATTCTAAAAGATTAAATAATGAGGACTTACGCAAAACCGCCCCAACGGTATTATGGCACCTGGCCGCACTCGTATACTGTCACCGCCATCCCTCACCAGAACAATTTGACAAAAGCCCTGAGAAAACACAGCGAGACTGACAGATAAGGCCATTTTTGACCATTTCAAGATCGCGCCGTCATATTGTAGCAAGGAGACCCGATAAACAGCAATTTACCGAGCAAGTCCGAACAAAATCAGGGGAAAATGCTTAAAAATGCGAAAAAAAACGCCAACACCGCAGAAAATCACCTCTGGATTTGAGCAAACTACTCTCCAGCGAGATTCTATGGTACTGACGTTGTTCTACGATGCGGGCAATTACGCTTCCGGATGGAGCAATGCATCAAGCTTACCAGCACGATCCAATGCTGATAAATCATCAAAACCGCCAACGTGCGTGTCGCCGATATAAATCTGCGGCACAGTGCGACGGCCAGTTTTTGCCATCATTGCTTCACGCACGGCCGGATCCAGGTCAACTCTGACCTTTTCAATTTCCTCGACGCCTTTGGATTTGAGCAAGCGTTCTGCCATGGTGCAGTATGGGCAAACCGCGGTGCTATACATCAGGACTTGGGGATTCACGGGTGCAGTCATCTCTTTACTCCTACTTATTTAACAATGGGCATGCCCTGGGTTTTCCAGGCTTCTGTGCCACCTTCCAGGCTAAACACCTGGGTAAAACCGGCTTTGCTTAACAACGCAGCCGCATTTGAGGATCGTACACCTTGTGCACAAACCGTAATCACCACCGTATTTTTAGACTTTTCGATTTCTTTTATACGATTATTGAGGTCCGTCAACGGGATATTTTTGGCATTCGGCAGATGCCCTGAAGCAAATTCTTCCTCGTTACGCACGTCTAACACCAGGGTTTTACCCTGATTCATATATTGGGTAGCCTGGAATTGCGACACTTTGGCGCCACGACGTTGTAACATCGGGAACAACAAAGCACCACCAGAAATCAGGGCTATACCGATCAGAAAAATATTATCAAGAATGAATTTCACAGGTTTCCAGTAGTAAAAATGGTTATAAGAAGCCCGTCATTATAAAATAGATGCTGATGACACATATTACTTAAAGCTTTAATGCCAAATTACAAGTATGTGAACGGCTTTTTTTTAACGAATACTAACCACGACAATACTACTCCATCATGTACAAAATCGTTTTAATGCGCCACGGCGAATCTACCTGGAACCTCGATAACCGCTTCACCGGCTGGACCGATGTGGATCTGACCCCAAAAGGCGTTGCCGAAGCCACCCAGGCGGGTAAATTGCTCAAAGAAGCAGGTTTTAGCTTTGACGTCGCCTACACTTCGGTACTCAAACGTGCAATCCGTACCCTCTGGGGCACCCTCGATGAGATGGATCTGATGTGGCTGCCAGTGGTCCATGACTGGCGCTTAAACGAACGTCACTATGGCGCACTGCAAGGCCTGAATAAAGCAGAGACTGCCGCCAAATACGGTGATGAACAGGTCTTGGTATGGCGCCGTAGCTATGACACCCCACCAAATCCATTGGCCGAGGACGATGACCGTACTTCCTACAAAGATCCGCGCTATGCTGGCCTCGATCGTGCCCAAATCCCGGTCACAGAATGTCTGAAAGACACAGTTGCACGTGTTATGCCAGCATGGGAAGACAGCATTGCACCGGCAATACGCGCTGGTAAGCGTGTACTGGTGTCGGCACACGGCAACAGTCTGCGCGCCCTGATCAAAATGCTTGATGGCATCAGCGACGAGGATATTGTTAACCTCAATATCCCAAATGGTCAGCCATTGGTCTACGAACTCGATGCCGATCTGAAACCGATCAAACACTACTACCTCGGTGATCAGGCGGCCATTGATGCAGCACTGAAAGCAGTGGCCAGCCAAGGTAAAGCTAAATAAACCTTGATGCAAAAATCGACCCGATTATTGTTGTCTGTCATGCTGTGCCTGTCGTTTGGCGGCACAGCATGCCTGAGTCTTGCCGCCAGCAACGCACGCACCCAACAAAAGACCCAGGCTGAAGCAGCCCGTGCAGAATTACAACAGAAATTAAAAACACTCAAGACCGATATCAACAAAACCGAAAATGCCAAAGATCACGCCAGTGATGCGCTGGCAGAATCGGAACAAGCGATATCAGAAGCGGATCGTTCTCTGCGCGACTTGCAGAACGAACAAATCCAGACAGAAGAAAAGCTCAAGCAACTGTTAGAGCAACAACTGGCGCTCAAAGCCCAGGTAGAAAAGCAAAAAACACAGCTTTCAGCCTTCCTGCGCAGCCAATATATGCGCGGCGACAGCGATCGTATCAAATTGTTGCTGTCAGGAGATAACCCAAACCGTATCAATCGTGACTTGCAATACATGGGTTATGTATCGCAAACACAAGCAAAAATGATAGAAAATTTGCGTAGTAGCTTGCAAGCTGTAGAAAAAAACACGCAAGAAGCGCAAGATGCTAAAGCGGATCTGGACGATATCGCGGAAGAACAAAAGCAACATAAAGAAGATTTAGAAAAACAAAAGAAAAAACATGCTGCATTAGTCAGCCAATTATCTGACAAACTATATGCACAAAAAAAACAGGCAGATAATCTGCAAAAAGATGAACAAAGGCTGAGTAATCTTGTCTCACGCTTGAATCAGTTAATTGAAGAACAGGCAAAAGCGGATAAAGCACGCGCAGAACAGGAAGAAAAACAAAGACAGGAACGCATCGCTGCGGCACAAAAAGAAAAAGCAAGGCTAGCGGAACAGGCGGCCATCGATAAAAAAGCTGGTAAAAAGCCAGCACCGATCAAGAGCGCAAGTAACAATACGAACAATCCAAATGCAATCGATGCGGATGAGCCACCAAAGAAAACCAGGGTAGAAACTATAGCTTCTGGCGAGTTTGACCGTTTAAAAGGCCAATTGCACTTGCCGGTAAAAGGTGAAATTCTGGCTCGCTTTGGTACCAAACGCGGTGATGGACCAAGCTGGAAAGGCTTATTTATCAAGGCTACTGAGGGTACCGAGATAAAAGCGATCGCCAACGGCAAGGTCATATTTGCAGATTGGTATAAAGGTTACGGCAACATGATTATTGTTGACCACGGTGACCAATATTGGAGTTTGTATAGTAATAATCAGGCCGTGTTGAAACATGTGGGCGACACGGTAAAGACTGGCGATATCATCGCCAGTGCCGGAAACAGCGGCGGTAATGAGCAATCAGGTTTATACTTTGAAATCCGTCATCAGGGACGGGTATTTGATCCACTGAACTGGATCGTCGTTAAATAGGCTTTAGGTGAAACATGGGCAGCAAATTTAAGAATTTCAGTTTAATCGGCCTGGGCATGGTCGCTGGTGTGGCAGCATCCATGCAGTTTTCTGCAATGGCACAGAAGAGTGCTACCAGCCCACTCCCGGTTGAAGAACTGCGTCAGTTGGCTGATGTGTTCGGTCTGATCAAATCAGACTACGTAGAACCTGTCGATGACAGCAAATTGCTGTCTGAAGCCATTTCAGGCATGGTCGGATCATTAGATCCGCATTCGGCCTATCTTGACAAAAAAGCCTTCAAAGAACTTAAAGAAGGTACGCAGGGCAAATTCGTCGGTTTAGGTATCGAAGTTGGCATGGAAGATGGCTACGTGAAAATCATCTCGCCGATCGAAGATTCACCTGCCTATCGCGCTGGTTTAAAACCAGGCGATCTGATCACCCGCCTTGATTCAGTTCCTGTCAAAGGGCTGACACTGGATGACGCCGTCAAAAAAATGCGCGGCGAACCAAACACCAAGATTACCCTGACGATTGCCCGCAAAAACGAAGACAAGCCCATCGTTGTGACGATCACACGTGAGTTGATCAAACAACAGAGCGTTAAAGCAAAAATGGTTGAACCTGGATATGCATGGTTGCGTATTTCGCAATTCCAGGAACCGACCGTTGAGGATATGGCGAAAAAAATCCAGATGTTGTACGCCCAGGATCCATCAATCAAAGGCTTAGTGCTGGATCTGCGCAATGATCCGGGTGGCGTATTGCCAGGCGCTGTCGGCGTTGCTGCCGCATTTTTACCAAAAGATGTGCCTGTGGTTTCAACCAATGGCCAATTGCCTGACTCCAAAGCAACGTTCTACGCTAAACGCGAATTCTATTCTGGCCGTACGTCTGGCGACCCTTTAGCAAAATTGCCAGAAGCCGTCAAAAACGTGCCGATGGTGGTGTTGGTGAATACCGGTTCAGCCTCCGCCTCAGAAATCGTCGCTGGCGCTCTGCAAGACTATAAACGTGCCACGATTATTGGCACCCAGAGTTTTGGTAAAGGTTCGGTGCAGACTATCCGCCAGATTTCCGCTGATACCGCCGTTAAATTGACGACCGCACGCTACTACACACCGAATGGTCGCTCCATTCAGGCGAAAGGTATCGTGCCTGATTTTAATGTCGAAGAAACAGCAGATGGCGACGGCTTCAATAGTTTGCGTACTCGCGAATCCGATTTGCAAAAGCATCTGAGCAACGACAAAGAAGCTGAATCTACACGTCCCAAAGTCGATGAACTGGAAGAAGAGCAACGTCTGATCGCACTCGCGAAGAAAAGCAAGCCTTTAGAATACGGTAGCAAAGATGACTATCAGTTAGCGCAAGCGCTGAACCATCTGAAAGGCTTGCCAGTCAAAGTCACTGAGCCAAAAGATGTTCACGAAAATAAAGAAGGCGACGATAAAGCCGATAAAGCTGATAAAGCTGACAAGCCGGATAATGCTGATAAAGACAGCAAATCCGACAAGAAAAAATAAGCATAAATCATCATGCCAAAGGCCGCGACCAGCGGCCTTTTTTTACGATAATCAGTGTGAAAATTTCAACGAAACTTTTGCTCAACCTTGATCTTCCCTACTGCTAAGCCTGATGAACGACAATCAACTTCTCCGTTATTCACGCCACATTTTGCTCGAACAGATCGGCATTGAGGGGCAAGAAAAAATCAATGCGGCCCGCGTGTTGATCATCGGTGCCGGCGGTTTAGGTTCGCCAGCGGCACTGTATCTGGCGAGCGCCGGGGTCGGTCACATCACGCTGGTTGATCACGACACGGTCGATCTGACTAACCTGCAACGACAAATTTTGCATACGACAGAACGTGTCGGCCTGCCAAAAGTGATCTCAGGGCAACAAAGTCTGCAACAGATCAACCCGGAAATTATCGTTATCCCCTTGCAAGAACGGGCACAAGATCGGCGGCTCGAAGAATTAGTCCGGGCGGCCGACATCGTGCTCGATTGCTGTGACAATTTTGTCACGCGCCATGCGGTCAATGCGGCATGTGTAAAGTATGCAGTGCCCTTAGTTTCAGGCGCTGCGATCGGTTTTGATGGACAGATCAGTGTGTTTGATCAACGCGATCGCAACGCCCCATGCTATGCGTGTTTATTCCCCCCAAAAGCACAATTTGAAGAAGTGCTGTGCTCTAGCATGGGCGTCTTTGCGCCACTGGTTGGAATTATCGGCACCATGCAAGCCGCTGAGGCGCTCAAGCTGATCATGCACATCGGCAAATCACTCAAAGGACGCTTGTTGATGCTCGATGCCATACACATGGAATGGACAACGATAGGAATTCAAAAAAGCCCGGCTTGTCCGGTTTGCAGTGATTCATCTCACTTAACTCATCAGGCACACTAACATGTACACACTCTACTATTGTCCCACGACAGCCAGCATGGTGGTTCATCTGGCTTTGTTAGAAATTGGCGCTGAACACGAACTCAAACTGGTTGATTTTGAGACCAGACAGCAAAAAGATCCCGCTTATCTGGCGCTCAACCCAAATGGCGTCGTTCCTACCCTGGTCGTCGATGGCAAAGCGTATGTCGAGTCCGCTGCTTTATTGATGATGTTGGCAGAACGCCATCCTGAAGCCGGGCTCGTCCCAGCTTTGGGCAGCGTTGAACGCGATCTGTGGCGGCAATGGATCGTCTATCTGAGCAATGACCTGCAATCGGCGTTCCGTTACTGGTTTTATCCTTCTGACCTTGGCTCTACCGAACATCCTGAGCCAGTGCGCCAGGCCTTGCAACATAAGATAGAAACCATCTGGTCACATCTGGAAACGCATCTGAGCAAAAATGGCCCATATCTGCTGGGCGAACAATTTTCTGCGGCTGATTTATTCCTGACCATGTTAATGCGCTGGTCTCGCAACATGCCCAAACCCGCGACCGAATGGCCGGCCTTGAACAAGTTGACTCATCTGGTCACAAGTCGTCCTAGTTGGAAAAAAATGCACGCCATCGAAGCATTGAGCACCTGGCCTGAGGTGAAACCGGAGTGAAACCGATAGAGATGTACCGCGCCTTACAAACAGCGCAGACGCACCCTGAAGTGAGTATTTCAGAATACATTGGGGTGCGCAATTTGCATTTATCCTCCGACGCGATTCAAGGCGCTATGCGTCTGGCCATGCCGGATCAGATCGAACTCGAATACGTGCAGCAAATGATGATGTGGCTATTGTTCAAAAAAGAGCCGCAACATATCGCGCAGCTGGGGCTTGGCGCTGCGTCCTTAACCAAGTTTTGTTACCGCCAGTTCACCCAAGCCAAAGTGACGGCAGTTGAACTCAATCCCCATGTGATCAAAGCCTGTCACGAACATTTTAAACTACCACCCAACGATGAACGCTTGCAGGTGTTGGAGATGGATGCCATGGAATTTGTCTGTGACATCAATAACCACCATCAGCTCGATATTTTACAAGTCGATTTATACGATGCTGCTGCTGAAGCACCAGCATTAAGTAGTCCGGCATTTTATCGAGCCTGTGCAGATTGCCTGAAAGACGATGGCATGCTCACGGTCAATTTGTTCGGCAATCCCGACAATTACGAAGCCAACTGCAACGCCAATATTGAAGCCTTAGAAGCCGCATTTGATGCCGTAGTCTGGTTACCAATGGTTCATGATGCCAATACGGTGGCCATCGCATTTAAGCAAGCCCCCTCCGTTGATTTTGAAGCGCTCTACGAACGCGCGACAGAGATCAGGCTGACGATGAAATTACCAGCAGCCAAATGGGTCAATGGGTTGAAGGCGTGGATGGCTGATTAATTAATCGGATCATCGGATCATCGCATCCAGTTGCATATATCGAGAACATACGTGCCATCACAGTGGCAGGTTGCAACCCGTCAGAACCGCCAGAAAAAAGTAATTCCATCGAGGTTACTCAACGCCGAAAATTGCCGTAAATCAAAATCGTCACATCAGCACTGTCTATTATTTCCAGATAATTATGAAGAAGAAATTTCCACTCGGAAATTTTTCATAAAGTATTCACAAAATATTCTTAAAATAAGCCAAAAACTTAACGTTTTTTAACGCCGAAAAGTTGGCATTCGGCTATTCTAATGGACTTAATTGTAAGCAAATATTACTGCTCATGACGTGTAACCCCGCGTTTCCCCATTTTAAGCTGCGTCAGCATCTTCAGAAAAAAACGTGTGAAGAAAGCGTCATACGTTTGGGAACGGATTTAGTCTGGATTCCTGAAATTCAACGTTCTATACTGCAATTCGGCGACCGTTATTTGCGCCGCATGTTCAGTGAACGAGAATTGCAGGACTGCCATTCAGGGCAGCAACAAAGCTATGCCAGTCTGGCGGCAAGAGTCGCGGCGAAAGAAGCAACCATGAAAATATTAGGGCTGAACAAAGATACGGCGCTGACCTGGACCTCTATCGAAGTCGTGCGTCGTTCCAACGGCAGCCCGGGCTTACGCTTATATCGGGAAGCACAGACATTGGCGAACGCTGCAGGTCTGAATGACTACGTTCTTAGCCTCAGTCACGAACATGAATATGCCATTGCAACTGTCATCGCAACATCAACAGTTAGCGGCAAAAAAACAAACAGTATCTCTGTCAGAAACTAAACAACATCACAAAACCCTTACTTCTCCTATTCCAATTAGTCATCGAAAGACCTTTATGAGCAAAGAACAAATTCGTCAGGTATTAAAAGAGCATGGTAAATTTTCCGCTGATATCGACACGTTAGCTGACGATGCTGATTTGTATGAAGCAGGCATGACGTCCCACGCAAGTGTGAATGTCATGCTGGCTTTGGAAGACACGTTTGATCTGGAGTTTCCAGATCGCATGTTAAAACGCAGCGTATTTGAAAGCATCAACGCGATCAATGCCGCCATCGAAGAATTGACTGCCTGATATGAAAACCGATTCCACCCTACTCACCTCCGCTCGTCTTGTCGCGCTGGAATTTGCAGCACCACATGCTGATGCGGTTGATAAAGCAGCACGTTTCCCAATCGAAGCGGTGAACGCTTTAAAGCAAGAAAAATTGTTGAGTGCCTATGTCCCGGTTGAGCTGGGTGGCGCGGGTGCCAGCCTCAGTGAGTTGGTGGAAGTCTGCGATATTCTGGCGCGCCAATGTGCGGCGACTGCGATGATATTTGCGATGCACCAGATTCAGGTCATTACCATCGTCAAACATGCAGTGAATCATCCCTGGTACCGCAGTTATTTACAGGAACTGGTTCAACATCAGTATCTGATTGCCTCTGTCACGTCAGAAGTAGGCGTCGGTGGCGAAATGCGCCGCAGTCAATGTGCGGTAGAAATTGAGGGCTCACGCTTCAAACTCATCAAAGATGCGACCACCATCTCTTACGGCGCGCAGGCAGATGATTTGTTGGTCACTGCACGTCGTGCGCCAGATGCGGCCAATAGTGATCAGTCTTTAATTCTGGTGCGCAAAGCAGACTACACGCTGGAACAAAAAGGCAATTGGGATACCATGGGTATGCGCGGTACGTGCAGCCCACCATTCCTGATGACCTCCAGTGGTGATGTTGCACAAATCATGGAAGCCCATTTTGGCGATATGTCCGCCCAAACAGTCGTACCAGTTTCCCACTTATTGTGGGGTGGATGCTGGACTGGCTGCGCAGCGGCAGCTGTCAACAAAGCACGTGCGTTTGTGCGGGGTCAGGCGCGTGCCAATCCGGGCACAGTGCCACCGACCGCTTTACGTTTAGCTGAACTCGTCAGCATGTTGCAAAGTTTGCGTACCTCGGTCAAAGCCTGCCTGACAGAATACGAGGAATTGTCTGCCGCTGAAGACGCAGCCGATGGCGTTTTGTCTTCCATCGGCTATTCACTCAAAATGAATAATCTTAAAGTCGATGCCACTCAGGCCTTGCCACAGATCGTCATTAAAGCCTTGTCGATTTGCGGCATTCTGGCCTACAAGAACGATAATAAATTCAGTATGAGTCGCCATTTACGAGATGCGTTGTCCTCCATGTTAATGGTAGGAAACGACCGTATTTTAGCCACCAATGCAAATCTTTTGTTAGTACTCAAAGACGACTAAACCCCAACGAGGAAGCCCATGTCTATCGATTTTTCTCCTGAAATTCTGACCAACGATCTGGTCGAAGCTGGTCATATTATTCCGGTCGGAGTACAAGGTATTTTTGGTCGTGGTCCGGTATTTGAAAAGGTGTTGCGACTGTTTGATGATTACGTCTCACGTGTTGCTGCCAATGATAATGCCACCAAAATGTCGTTCCCGCCCTGCCTCGATCGCAAAGTATTAGAGCGTAGCGAATACCTCGATTCTTTCCCGCAATTAGCAGGCACTATTTTTAGTTTTACCGGGAACGAAGCACAGCACAAAGAGCTCATCGAAAACGTGCATGAAGGTCGCCCATGGACACACCTACAGACCATGACAGCAGTGTGCCTGACACCTGCTGCTTGCTATCCCGTGTATCCGAGTTTTACGGGTACCCTGCCAGCAGAAGGTAAGCTGGTCGATATGCAAAACTGGGTGTTCCGCAATGAACCCTCACCTGAACCGACCCGTATGCAGTCGTTCCGCGTCCGCGAGTTTGTCCGCGTAGGCACGCCAGAGATGGTCGTCGCGTGGCGTGATACCTGGCTGCAACGTGGTATCGATATTCTGCAATCACTCGGCTTACCAGCACATTCTGAAGTGGCGTCTGACCCGTTCTTTGGCCGTGGCGGTCGTATGCTGGCGGCGAATCAACGTGAACAACAATTGAAATTTGAAGTCGTGATTCCGGTGATTTCCCAAGAAAAACCAACCGCAGTCTGCTCGTTCAATTATCACCAGGACCACTTTGGTAAGCTGTTTGAAATTAACACGGCCAGCGGCGAAGTCGCACACACAGCCTGTCTGGGTTTTGGTCTGGAACGTATCGTCATGGCGCTGTTTAAAACGCATGGTATGGACACGGCAACCTGGCCAACGACAACTCGTGAAATCCTTGGCTTATGAGTCTGTACGCTTTACCTAAAATTGATGTCACTCGCTATCAGCCGCACGCATTGCACGGGGCTGAGCGTGCCTGGGCCGAGACCAATTGTTATATCGATGTCTGGGTTGAAGTCTTGCACGCGCAAGGCCTTAATCCACTGGCTTGCCTGTCTATGGTATTTGCGAATGACTTTGATGGTGATCAATGGACTTTTTACAAGCCACCGCACGAAGACTTGTTTACTCTCTATGGCCTCGACGTACAAGAACTCAACGTATGGCGTGGTTTACTACCTAATGCCTGCGAACAGTTACGTCGTGGCCGCTTGGTCTTAACTGAATCCGATTCTTTTTATCTGCCGGATACATCGGGTACCGATTACCGTAGCAATCATGTCAAAACCACGATCGCGATTCAGGAAATCGATATCGATGCGCAACGCATGGGCTATTTCCATAATAGTAGCTACCACGAATTACACGGTGAAGATTTTGTCGAAACTTTCCGTATCGGCAAACCGTATGATCCAACGTTTATGCCCTTGTTTGCTGAATTCGTCAGACTTGATCGCGTACAACGTCGTGACGACCATGCACTGGCGACAATTGCACTTGGTTTATTGCATAAACATCTGGCACGTCAACCTGAACACAATCCGGTCACTGCTTTCGCCCCCGTTTTTTTGAGTGACGTCGAACGCCTCAAAGAAGAAGGCATGGCTGCTTATCATGCCTATGCATTTGCTACCTTGCGCCAACTAGGTGCTGGTTTTAGCTTGGGTGCACAACATCTGCGCTGGCTGGAGAAGCATGGGCAAGGTGAGTTCCATCTTGCCGCTCAAGAGTTTGACAGTATCTCGGATACCACCAAAACTTTATTACTCAAAACAGCACGTGCGGTGATGGGGAAAAAAGCCGTCGACTTATCACCACTGACTCAACAATTGGCACACCACTGGGATCAGGGTATGGCAACACTTGCACATAGCCTGCAGAAAGCAGGCTGAGGCATGGTGAGCAACGCATTTGGGCACCCATCAGATCACTCCACAGACAGCTGCACTTCACAGCTGAATGCTGAATGGCGTATGGTGATGGCAGCGCCATTGGCATTTTCCTTGCCTTCAGAATTACTCAGCCAGCAGCTACAAAGCTTACCGGCAACGCTTCCTTGCACCGCCGCCTCGGTATTACGTGAAGCGAATCAATTTCAATATGGAGAACATCAGTTTGATGCGCTCGATATCTGGTTTTTTTGTGAAACAAAAATCAGTTCAGATGCAGCATTTTTGCATTTTGATGGGTTGGCCGGTGTGGTCGATATTTTCTGGAATGATCGGTTCTTAACACGTTGTGAGAATATGTTTGTGCGGCACAGTCTGGATCTGCAAGCATTGCAAATCCAAGGCGCAGGCACACTCAGTCTGCGCTTCATTGCGCTTAACAGTTTGTTAGCAGAACGCAGGCCACGCCCACGCTGGAAAACCAAATTAGTCGAACAACAGCAATTGCGCTGGTTTCGTACCAGTCTGATCGGGCGTATGCCCGGTTGGTCACCACCGGTCGCGCCAGTTGGCCCGTATCGCGCTATCTGCCTGGAAATGCGCAACCCGCTTCGTTTGTGCAGACAAAATATCCAGACCCGATTAATGGGCACCGACGGTATCGTTGAGGCGATTGTAGAATTTGAATCGAACGTTGCCATCAATCAGGTACGTCTGCATGTCGGAGATCGGACACAAGAACTCCCACTTGAGCAATCCGGAAAAGAATTAATACGCGCCAGTGGAGCGCTGGTTTTTACCGATCCACAGTGGTGGTGGCCACATACCCATGGCAAACCGCATTTATATACAGCGTTTATCGAAGTGATTTGCCAGTTGGAAGGCAAACCGGTCTCAAGGTTTTTTTCCTTGGGTGAACTGGGATTCCGTCATATCCACGTGATCCAAAGCAATGATGATTTTCATTTACATGTGAACGGCGTGTCGGTTTTTTGTCGCGGCGCCTGTTGGACGCCAACCGATCTGTTGTCACTCAATGCGGATGAAGCAGCACAAAGAAAAATGCTGACATTAGCGCGTGATGCCGGTATGAATATGCTGCGCGTCGTGGGTACCATGGTGTATGAGAATCCGTTTTTTTATCGGCTCTGTGACGAGTTGGGCATACTGGTGTGGCAGGATTTTATGTTCGCTAACATGGACTATCCAGTCGGTGATTTGACGTTTGCACTGAATATCCAAAACGAAGCTGAACAATTTTTGCAACGCACGCAGATGTCGCCATGTATCGCTGTCTTGTGCGGCAATAGCGAAATCGAACAACAAGCTGCAATGTTAGGTCAACCGCGAGAACTGTGGCGCAATGCATTTTTTGCCGAGACTTTGCCGCAACTCTGCCATAGCCTGAGACCCGATGTCATTTACTGGCCTTCCAGCCCGGCAGGTGGTGTGATGCCATTCCAGGTTGATGCGGGTGTCGCACATTATTTTGGTGTCGGTGCATATTTGCGTCCGTCAGACGATGCGCGTCGTAGCGGCGTACGTTTTACATCCGAATGTCTGGGCTTTTCAAATATGCCAGACGATGCACTGATCGATAGCATGCTTGCCAATGGTGTTGCACCAGGTCCGCATCCGGACTGGAAACGCCGCGTGCCACGTGACAATGGTACTAGCTGGGATTTTGAAGATGTGCGCGATCACTACATGGCTGACTTGTATCGCGTCGATCCGATGCGCCTGCGCTATGCAGATCGTGAACGCTATCTGGCGTTAGCCCGTACCACGACTGGCGAACTGATGGCGCAAAGCCTACAAGAATGGCGTCGTCATGGATCAAGCTGCCACGGTGCTTTGATCTGGTTTTGGCGTGATTTATGGGCTGGTGCGGGTTGGGGTGTTGTTGATGCAAATGGCAATCCCAAAGCTGCTTACTATTTTTTAAAACGTGCTATGGCGCCGTTGACAGTTTTTCTGACAGACGAAGGTTTAAACGGACTGGCGATGCATGTGGTGAACGATACACCCAACAGCTTTGATGGCGAACTGGAGCTGTGTTTGTACAAGCATGGTGAAACCTGCGTATCGCGTGCACGCCAGCCGATCGCGCTTGCCGCGCACCGTAGCATGATGTTGCGCGCCGACGCCGTTTTGCCACATTTTTCAGATACGACCTATGCCTACCGTTTTGGCCCCGCTGGACACCATTTGGCCGCATTACATTTATATGCGACTGATGCTGAAATCCCACTGTGTAGTGATTACCATTTCACCAACGGACAAGATCTGACAACAGAACGCGATCTGGGTTTATGCGGCGAGCTAAACCAAGTGACTGATGGTCATTTTTTGCTGACCTTGCAGACACAACGCGTGGCACAGGCAATTCACATCAATGCGCCCGGCATGACCACCGATGACAATTATTTCCATCTGAGTCCCGGCATCAAAAAGGTGATACGTCTGAGCGCACAGCAGCTGCCAATCACGCCTAAAGTAACTGCGCAAGGTTTGAATATGCAAAGCAGCGTCAAATGTCAGATTCATCTCAACCCCGATCCCTCCGCAGGCTGACCGTGGCAACCCAACTTTATCCTAGTAAAGATATTCTATTTACACCGCAGGCCTTTTGGTTCGGTGAAAATCATGCGCCCCTGTTGGGTTGGTATCATCCAGCCCGTAAGCGTGATCTTGGCGGTAGTCGGCAATGCGGCGTCGTGCTGTGTCCACCATTCGGCCACGAATATATGGTCTCGTATTTATCGTACAAACATTTGGCAAATACGTTGGCGAAAGCAGGTTTCGATGTCCTGTTTTTTGATTATAACAATAGCGGTGATTCCGCCAACCTGGATGGCGACAGAGTCGCGATCTGGCAATCGAATATCCGTGCCGCCGCCGCACAATTACGTCAAATCGCTGGCATAGAGCACATTAGCTTGTTTGGTCTGCGCCTGGGTGCTTTGTTGGCGGCCAGCGTCGCCAAGGATATTCAGGCATCCGCATTAGTGATGTTAGCACCAGCTGTTTCAGGACGCGCCTATTGTCGAGAGTTGCAGGTGCTTCGAAACATGAGTGCTTTACAGTCGACACCAACGGCACCTCCGGGATCGGCCCATCAATCAGCGCAAACGGAACAAACGGATTCTGAAAAAAAAATCAGCGATGATGAATTAACGGGCTACGAATTTAGTGCAGACATGCGCAGCAGTATCGGCAAGCTCGATATGCTGAAAATGCCCATACCAGAGATGCCAGTATTGATTATTTCCAGAGACGATGTTGCCGGACAAGAGGAAAAGCTGGCGAATACCTGGAGCCAAAGTAATCCGCATTTGCACTTTAGCAGCAGTCCCGGCTATGCCGACATGATGAGACCCGATGCCCATGATACCAAGGTACCGGACGAGATATGGCTCGAAGTGGCGGCGTGGCTCACGCCTCTGTTTGAGATTCAGTCAGCACCAGCCAACGATGAAATCAATTTAGAGACTGCAATCACACTACAGATCCAGGCTCAGACCATCACTGAAAATCTGGTTTCCTTCGAAGAAATGGTAGGCGTTGTCAGTCGTCCAGTGATCCCGGCATCGCAGAATCTGCCCGCCGTGTTGCTCACGAATATTGGCGCCAATCACCGGGTCGGCAATCATCAGTTATACGTCAATTTAGCGCGTGAGCTGGCGGCAGCCGGTTTTACTGTTTTGCGCTTTGATAAAGCAGGTATCGGGTACAGTAAAGCTACGCCGGAAGGCAAAGAAAACGATGTCTATGCCAATGGCGGTGTGAATGATCTACGCTCTGCAATGCAGTTTATGCGTATCGCATTTGGTAGCGAACATTTTGTCGTCGGCGGTTTGTGTTCTGGCGCCTATTTCTGTTATCTGGCAGCCCTCGAAGAGTCCAGCGTCAAAGGGGTCATTTTGATGAACCAGTTGGTGTACCACTGGAATGAGGGAGATAGCCTGGAAGCGCGGCGAAAAGATTCGATTAAATCGACTCATTTTTATGTCAAAGCGATTCGCAATTTACACACCTGGAAACGTGTCTTACGCGGGGATGTTCAATTCCGGCAGATCTTCGTTAAATTGTCACAAAGGGTCAGTAAGCGGCTGCATATTTTGTCACAGGCATTGATCACTAAATTTGTAGAGAGCCACCATTTCTTAGGAAAAGTGGCGCGCCAGTTCAGACAAATGGAAGCGCGTGGAACGGAAATTTTAATGATTATGGATGCAGGTGACAGCAGCGTTGATCTGATGACTGAGAATTTCGGCAGACACGGTGTCCTGTTAGGGAAAAGTCCGCGTATCAGATTAGCAATATTAAAAGGTGCTGATCATACTTTCACGCCACGTTGGGCGCAAAAAGATGTGATTACTTTGATTACAACACATCTGCAGAAGCGCTTTCAGACGGTCGCTGCAAACGCGGAAAAATAAATTTCCACACGACGATCGTCTCAAAGACTTCGACAAAAATCAGTGCAAATATGGCGCCCGCCGAGCCCCAGTAGGGGATCGAAAAGGACGTTATACCAACGACCAGGATCAGCGTCACCGTTCCTAAGAAGAACATGGAACGGAACGCACCACCACTCATCAGCCAGGAAGTACCTATCCAACGAACCGCATTCACAGCAAAATAAGCACCCCACAACATAATAAGTGGATCAAGCCCGTGGTACTTGCTACCGATGACATAGGTTTCTAATAAAGGCAGGGTCAATATCAAGAAACCTACATAAGCCAATACGACAAGTTCTATTCCAGCGATCGAAAACAGAGTGAGCTTCTTTAAGCGTGACCAATTCTGGCTGGCAATCAGCCTCCCCGCTTCCGGGCGTGCAACTCGTGACCAGGCAGCAACTGCCAGAGGTATAGGCATCAACAAGAGACGTGATGCATTCAAATCAGCGATCGCGGACAGCCCCAACCATGCACCTGACAAATACACATAACTATAGTTAGACAACCAACCAACCACCACACCAAGCACTGCCCAACGACCGTGCCCCGTGATGGTATCCTGATGCTCTGCAATCACTTCCAGATCACCCGGATTGACTTCTTTTGAATCAGTATTCGTTCGTGCTATGAGGCGTTCACGTCCAAATAAAGCGCATAGAAAAGAGGACCCCATCAACACAGTAAAAACCGAAATCAGGTCAACGTGTTGGTAGAACATTAAAGTGGCCAGCCCAGTAATGACGGCAAGTACATAAACAAAATCTTGCCTTAATACACTTTGGATGTCAGATTGGATAAAGCCGACGGTACGACCATACTCGCGCAGGCCGTTACCAATGACATAGAGACCAAATACTGATCCCAGTAACCAGCTCTTATTCGCATGCTGCGTCGCAGCCGGAACAAATTCCACGATCAAAAACGCTAATCCACCCATCAACAAGGTACAAAAAATCTGTCTGAACCAATAACGTCGCAATAAGAGTTTGCGGGTATTTTCATGTACTGCGCTGGCAACAGTTGTCAGTGGACCGGCGATCCACGAGTCAACCACTAAACCCGCCAGTAAGCCACCCGCGTACAATTGTCCATATAAGCCGTAATCACTCTTGTCGACCATGCGTATCAACAAGGCGCCCACAAGCAAATTCAAGGCGCTTAACATGCCTTGATCGATGACGGACAGCAAGGAAGAGGAAAGAAATTTTTTAGAAAAACTCATGGGCTTGCGTTAACATTCGGATCAGACGAACCTTACCATCACTGTAGCCGGATGTAAAAAGAGTTTCCATATTTTACAATTCAGCCTCAACTTTTACTTTGCGATATGAAACCACACTTCGAAAACGATCGTGCCCTTGTTCTGTTTAGTGGCGGACAAGACTCTACTACCTGCCTTGCCTGGGCCTTATCACGCTATGCGCATGTCGAGACGATAGGTTTTGATTATGGCCAGCGACACGCCATCGAATTGACAGTCAGGCCAGAATTGTTAAAAAAAATGCGCCAATTCTCGCCAGCATGGGAAGCACGTCTCGGTGAAGATCATATGATCGATTTGTCATTAATTTCGCAGTTATCACAAACTGCGATGACTGAAGATATCGCCATCGAAATGCAGGAAAATGGCTTACCCAATACATTCGTACCAGGTCGCAATCTGATGTTTATGATGGTCGCGGCGACGTTGGCGTATCGCCGCGGTCTCAATGTTCTGGTCGGTGGCATGTGCGAGACGGATTTCTCTGGTTATCCAGATTGTCGTGATGACACCATGAAAGCGTTGCAAGTCACGCTGAACCTGGGCATGGCGACGCGCTTGAAGCTGGAAACGCCGCTCATGTGGATCAACAAAGCACAAACCTGGGAAATGGCAGAAGATTTAGGCGGCAGCGCCATGGTTGATCTGATTCGCGCTGACACACATACCTGCTATCTCGGTGAACGTGGTGAGTTGCATGAATGGGGTCATGGCTGCGGTACCTGCCCTGCCTGCGAATTACGTGCACGTGGCTATTTGCAATACAAAGCTGGTTTGTAAGCCCGGAGTTAGAAACAGGGTTTAATATCCAGAAAGGAATACACGCAGTCTGAACCATTTCGCTTTCTGGCGATGTGATATCCGACATTTTCTTCACTTACCTGACGTTGAACTCATTATGCTGCTAGCTCTGATGACCGACCTTCATGCGAACCGCGAAGCGCTTTCTGCATGCCTGGCACACGCGGAGCAACAAAAAGTGACGCGTTACGCGTTTTTGGGCGACATTGTCGGTTATGGTGCCGACCCTGGCTGGGTTTTACAGACCGTGATGGATTATGTCGGCAAAGGTGCATTTGCGTTAATGGGAAACCATGACGCCGGTATCTTGCAGGAAGACAAAGGCGACATGAACCCTGTTGCAAGGCAAGCCGTCGAATGGACACGTGCCCAGCTGAGTGCAGAGCAAATCGCGTTTATCAGGGCGTTACCTTACCGCATAGAATTACAGGATATGTTGCTGGTGCACGCCAATGCCTGGGCGCCAGATAAATGGGAATACATTGACGGCGTGATGGAAGCCATGCGCAGTATGCATGCGTGTAAAGCGGCGATTACGTTTTGTGGCCACGTGCATATGCCGACCTTGTATCACATGACGCTGACTGGTAAAACCGGGGAATTTTTGCCTACCCCTGAGAGTAGTATTCCGTTAAGCAAACAGCGTCGCTGGCTGGTTATTCCGGGCTCCGTCGGTCAACCACGCGACGGTAACCCTGCTGCCTGCTATGCAACGTTCGATACAGATAGCCAGGAATTAACATATTTCCGTGTTCCTTACGATCATGATAGCGCTGCAAAGAAAATTGTAGCGGCGGGTCTGCCCGCATCCCTCGCGGCACGTTTATTGACCGGAGATTAACATGAGCACGCGCAGCCTGCAGATCGGAATGGAGTTTGATGGCTACCGGCTAGACGAAAAATTGCATACCGGGGGTATGGCAGCCTTGTGGCGTGTCACTGATCTGCGCCAACGCCATCTCAATAAACCCGGCATGGAAAACGGTGTACCACCGCTGATCATGAAGGTACCGTTGCTATTTTCGAGCGATGATCCGACAGCGATTGTGGCATTCGAAGTCGAACAAATGATCATGCCCAAACTCAGGGGAGATCACGTTCCACGCTATTTTGGCGCGGGTGACTTTGATGCACAACCCTATATTGTGATGGAAATGATTGCCGGTGAATCCTTGCGTAGCCGGTTTGAAAAAGCACCATTACCTTTGGATGAAGTCGTCAGCGTCGGTATCAAGGTGGCCAATGCCTTGCAAGACTTGCATCGTCAGCACGTCATTCATCTCGACATCAAACCCAGCAACATCATGTTCCGTCATGGTCTGGCGGTACTCATTGATTTTGGCTTGTCGCGTCATGACCGCTTACCTGATTTGCTGGATGAAGAATTTCGCCTGCCGATGGGCACAGGACCGTATATATCGCCCGAACAAGTGATGGGGGTTCGCAATGAACCGCGCAGTGATTTGTTTGCGCTGGGGGTGCTGCTCTATCATCTGGTAACGGGAGAGCGTCCGTTTGGACATCCGACCTCCGTTTCTGGTTTAAAGAAACGCCTGTACCGCGACCCGATTCCTCCACGTAACCACAGAGCGGATATGCCAGACTGGTTGCAAGAAATCATTTTGCGTTGTTTAGAAGTCGATCCAAATGCACGTTTTGATACAGCAGCACAACTGGCTTTCTTGTTGCAACATCCAGAGCAGCTGACGTTAACAGCCCGTGCAAAGAAAGATCAGCAAGATGGTTATCTGGCCGTCGTGAAACGCCGATTTAAGGCAGTCGGTGCCGATCTGGTGTTGCAACATAGCGTTTCTGAGCAATTATCAAAAGCGCCGATTATTGTGGTGGCGCTCGATTTAAGTCATGGGTCAGAGAAGTTAGCGGAGAGTCTGCGACAAATCACGCGCCGTATGCTGCAAACCGAGCCTGGTGCCAGACTCGCGTGTCTGACCGTACGCAAAACCAGCCGTATCGGTATGGATGAGAGTTTGATACAACAAGGTGAAAACATCCACGTTAAGCAATTGGTTGAACTCAAACACTGGGCACGCCCTCTGAGTGTCAGCAGCGATAAGATTACTTTTCACGTCCTTGAATCACCTGATCCGGCCATGGCCATCATTGATTACGCGCACAACAACGATGTCGATCACATCATCATCGGTTCACGCGGGAGTTCGGCGCTGAGACGCTATCTGGGCAGCGTCTCAGCACAAGTGGTCGCCGAGGCAGATTGCACGGTGACGGTGGTGAAGAACAACGAGAAATAGTGCAAATGGCAAAAAACCCGGAACCACGTTACCTGGTACGTACAATCAGCGAGCTATTCGCGTCTTCTTTGTAAGCGTAGCCAACTTTACCGTGGCGTATCTCTCCCATAAACAACATGTTCTGGGTGATCGCTTCATGATCAGTCTTAGAAAATGGTTTTTTATAGCGTGTCACGACAGTCGATGTCGCTTCATACTTCATATCTTCTAAGGCGTTTTTTATTTTCTCTGGTGTCGTGCTATTCGCCTGCATAATCGCCAGACTGAGTATGCGCAGTGCATCATAGGTCTGCGCTGCCGCAACGGCTGAAGGAATACGTTTCGCATTATTCAGACGCAGGTAAGACAAAACAAAGCCATCGCTTCGGGTAGACTCGTTTTCGATAAAGGTGACTGGCATACGCGCACCTTCTGCATTTGCCCCAGCCTGCTCGATGAATCCATGGTGCGACAAGATCCAGGAGCCAACTAAGGGAATGTTTGCCCTGACCTTCCCCATGCTGTTAGCAACGGCGGCTGCTTCATTGGCGAGGCAATAGGTGACAATAATTTGTGCACCGGTCTGCTTGGCATGCAGTACTTGCTTTGTCATATCAAGATCGCCAATTTTGAAACTTTCCACAGCAACTGGCGTGATGTTACGACGTTTCATTTCGGCGACCAGACTATCGCTACCAAACTGACCATAAGGGGTATCATCGTGCAAAATCGCGATTTGGTTCAGCTTACGTTTGTCGATGACTTCATTGAGCATAGAAACAGGTTGCAAACTATCGCTCGCCGCCAGCCGGAAAATATAGCTATTCGGGACCGCCGGCGGCATATATTGTTGGGTCACTTTGGCCCCTGTCGCACCACTGATGATGAGCGGAATTTTGGCATTTTGAAATACTGCGGCTGCCTGCAAAGCAACGCCAGTATTAGCAAAACCAACGACTGCGACGACTTTTTCTTTTTCGATCAGCTCTTTCGCCATTGCCACACCAATTTCTGGTTTGGCCTGATCGTCTCTCTCAACCAGCTCGACTTTGCGTCCCAGAACACCACCGATCTGGTTCAAATCATTTTCAAAAACATGTGCACCACCGCGGATGCTTTCCCCCATATCCAGCGACGATTTCGCGCTAAATGGTCCAATAACACCGATCCGGATTGGCGCCTCATCTGCAAAACTGACGGAAGTGACACCCATGCTCAGCAAGGTGCAGATAACAATAGATTTGATACGCATTATTTCTCCAGGATTTTAGGCAAGACTCGCGCAAAAGTATTCCAGCAGGCTTCGGCACACGGGCGCCCAATAGTACTGCCTTGGCCACCGTCGATCGCAAGAATAGTTTCGGGTAAGTCCCATTTCGTGAAAATTTGAAAACCTGACGCCCATTTTCACCGGAGAGAGACGCTAACCTTTAGACACAATGTTGTCAATGAGCAATATACATGCAAGCACGAATGTATTGCGAATTGACTATTTTATTTTAGCTGTACGCAATCGCCATTCATGAACGAGAAACCAATGTAGGCAATACATGGCGAGCAATTTCAGCTATGCTGAGCGCGACAGACGCTGTGCTATTGTATTGTGTAATTATTAATGGCAAAGTGTTGTTAATTGACACCTGTAAACACCACCGGCAGATACATCATGCTTACCGAAAGTCAGCTCAAGCACGCCACAGAATTACTCGAACAATCAGATGCGCTGATCATCGCGGCTGGTGCTGGCATGGGTGTTGATTCGGGCTTGCCAGACTTTCGCGGCACGGAAGGTTTTTGGAAAGCGTATCCCGCTTTGGGAGCGCAAAAAATAGCGTTTCATGAAATCGCGACACCGGCAGCTTTCCGTCGACGAGCGCAGCAAGCGTGGGGCTTTTATGGTCACAGACTGAATTTATACAGAAATACAGTACCGCATGAAGGCTTCCGCATCTTGCTGGAATGGGCCAAAACAAAAGCAGCGGGCTATAGTATTTTTACCAGTAATGTGGACGGGCAATTTCAGCTCGCCGGCTTTGACCCGCAGCGCATCAATGAATGCCATGGATCGATTCATCAACTGCAATGCATGTTGCCGTGCAGCGAGACCATCTGGTCTGCGCACAAATTTGAGCCCGTCGTTGATACCATCAACTGCCGGCTCGAAAATGCCGCACCAACATGCCCGCGTTGTGGTGGCATGGCGCGCCCGAATATTCTGATGTTTCAAGATTGGAATTGGCTGGAGCATCATCAAGAACAGCAATCCGATCGGCAACAACGTTGGTTACAAACGGTGTCCAGACCACTCGTAATAGAAATCGGTGCCGGGACGGCAATACCCACAGTGCGTCATTTTAGTCACCGAATTGTGCAGCAGTATGGCGGCAGGCTGATCCGTATCAATGTGCGCGAACCAGCAGTCTCTGACAAGGCAAACCTGGGGCTGGCTGCTGGCGCAGTGGAAGCCTTGACGGCATTGGATCTGGCGTGGAAAGCGCATCACAATATTGGGTGATCGCGTCTGAAGCTTGAAATAGGAAACCTGAATGTCAGGCGATTTGACGCCCTTGTTTCCATACGCCGATGATGGCTGGTACTCCTTGAAACATTCTGACCCGTAAAAAATCGGCACGTAGCCCAACAGCAATTTCGCCCCGATCGGTCATACCTAATTTTTGAGCAGGGGTTCTGCTCACCGTGGCGATTGCCTGTGGCAAAGAGTAACCGTGTTCTTGCAATAAAAACGCACCGTGCAGCAAACTCGCTGGCACGTAATCCGAAGACAAGATATCCAATAAGCCATGTCGTGCTAATTCTGATGCAGCCACATTGCCTGAATGTGAGCCGCCCCGGACACAATTCGGCGCCCCCATCACAATCGCCAACCCTTTTTCACGCGCACATTGCGCTGCGATCAAGGTCGTCGGAAACTCAGAAATACTCACGCCATCACGCACGCCTTCAGACACATGTTCAGGCGTGGTATCGTCATGCGTTGCCAACGGAATTGCTTGCGCGTTGTCATGACACAGATGCCGGATTTTTTCACGATTCTGGCTTGCAAAGCGTTGTTGCCGATCGGAAAATATTTTCAACATTGCATCCACTTTTTCGTCGCACCATCCATGCCTGCCAGCGACCTGAACGCGATAAGCATTCAAGTCCGTCCACTGTCTTTGGCCGGGCGTGTGATCCATCAGAGATACAAGCTTTAAGCGCGTATGACGTGCTAAAGGCGTAAACAGGGACAATAAATCCTGCTCTCCTAATTCGAGGCGCAAATGTAAATAATGTTCAGCCCGCAATAGTCCCGCTTCGCGCGCATCGTCAAACCCTTGAATACATGCTTGAAGTGTCTGGGTTCTGAAACTGTCCGGCTCCAGATCACCGACAGCGATCGCATCTAACACTGTAGTAATACCAGATGCAATCACTTGGGCGTCGTGCGCCAGAATCGCAGATTGCACTGGCCAACCTACCTTAGGTCGTGGCAACAGATGTTTTTCAACATTATCAGTGTGCAACTCAACCATACCAGGTAACAAATAGTCCCCGTGCCAATCATCGCCAGCCAAACCATGGCAGCCAGCTGTCATCTCACTGAACTCACCGTTACGCACCGCAACACTGCCAGTAAATGCCTGATCGGCAGTGACAATGCGTGCGTTACGAATAGAAAATTCAGTGATAGGAGTAAAATTCATGAACTAATTGCCCTAGAGAAACCATTACGGACAGCACCTTAACATACCTGTCCTGCAAATTCCTCACACCTTAATCGAAAGTGATGTAGTTTTGTAAAATAAATAACTATCACTTTAATGACATTCATTTAAATCATTAAATGTCGATGAATACCACTTTTGACAGCACAAAATCTTATTCAAGAAAATACGAAGAATTCACTCTTTTGTATTGAGGATACGCTGTTAAATTGAATCAACTAAATCATTTTTTATTTTGATTTTTCAGTTCATCAGACTTTATTGTTGTTTCGTATATTTTTCGTCGCTAGCTGTTGCGACCACTTCATCAGGAATACATTATGCGTTATGCCGTTTTGTACCTTTCCGTTCTCATCAGCCTGCTCACCCCAGTGCATGCTTCTGCAACTGATACGCTGACTAAAATCCGAAAAACACAAACGTTGACCATTGGCGTCAGAGAAAGCCCGCCGTTCGCTTCCATCGGTGCGAATGGACAAGGCATGGGTTATGCCATTGATTTGTGCCTGAAAGTCGCAGACGCATTAAAGAAAGAATTGAAGCTGCCAAACTTGAAGGTGCAATTTTCACCAGTCGATTCAAGCACACGCTTCAGTGCTCTTATCGAAGATAAGATTGATCTCGAATGCGGAAGCACCACAAATAATGCGGAACGCCGCAAAAAATTTGATTTTACGATTCCTCATTTTTTCTCCAGCGTACGGGCTTTAGTACGGACTGATAGTGGGATTAAAAATTGGAATCAGTTTCGTAACCGCACCATCGTCACCACCAAAAGCACGACCACGGTCAAACTGCTGACTGACCGCAATGACATAAACTCGCTCAATATCAAACTCATCGAAGGCAACACCGATCAGGACTCGTTCAAAATGGTAGAAGATAATAAGGCCGATGCCTTTCCTATGGACGATGTATTGCTCTACAGCTTGCGTGCAGACGCGAAAAACCCAGCCAGCTTTGCGATTGTCGGCGACGCGCTCTCGGTAGAACCTTATTCCATCATGATGCGTAAAGATGATCCGGGTTTCAAAAAAATCGTTGACACGGAAATGCTCAGGATCATTAACGAAGGCGAAATTTATAAAATTTATGACCGGTGGTTTATGCATCCGATTCCGCCTAAAGGATCGAACATGAACATGCCAATGGGATTTTTACTACGCGATTCGTTGCGCTTTCCTACCGATCAGGTCGGTAACTAGTCGGTAACCACATCACTGAAACATGAGCCGTTACGCACTTTATTTTGCACCAGAACAAAACAGCAAATGGTGGCACGCCGGATGCCAATGGCTGGGACGTGATCCGACAAAATCCGACAGGATGGAACAAATCCGCATCCCGACGGTGCTACCGAATGTACTGCAACACCTGACGACCGACGCTCGACGTTATGGCTTTCACGCAACATTAAAAGCACCGTTTCGGTTAGCACCCGGGCATGAATTCGACGACCTGGACGTTGCTTTGGCGTCATTTTGTCGGCAGCAGCAATCAGTAGAAATCCCTTCTCCACAATTGGAATGGATGGGCAACTTTCTGGCGATTCGCCCGGTTGGCGACACGAGTTCATTGAATCAATTAGCAATGCAATGCGTGAGTCAATTTGATCATTTACGTGCGGCACTGAAGCCCGAAGAATTAGCGCGCCGTCAGCAACAGCAATTGAGTGCGCGGCAACTGAGATTATTGCAACATTGGGGCTATCCTTACACGGCAGAAGAATATCGCTTTCATATGACCATTACAGATAGCCTGGACAACACCGACGCCGCCGATGCTATCCTAAAAGCGGCACGTCGACATTTTGATATCGGTGAGCCGCTTGTCATTCGCAGTATTGCCTTATTTCATGAAACCCATCCCGGTGACGATTTTCGCTTACTGCAACGCTATCAATTTGGTCAGTAGACATTGATCTTTGCCAGGCACACAAAACCATGCTGGTATGAGATTTGCCCTGATATGTTAATTTTAGTTGCGTCGCCTTTGTAGATGAGTGCTTAATGTCTACAATGACATCAATCATTTTGATCGTGTTAAAGCATGATCGGCGATTTCATCTATGACTATCACTCCCGGGCAGCTAATTTTGTTGATGAAGGAAGTTGAAGTTGAAGACCCCATCGACTTTGCTGATCTTCCTTTTGAAGAGGATCAGCTCAGGACATTAATTGCCGATCATTTGTGTGAAATGGCAGAGAAGCTTGACAGCTTTAGCGTTGAAGACCGACAACTCACACTCCTGGCGGTGGCGGCCAAACTGGTACTTGAAAATATGGTTTTGCATATTCAATTATTGCGGCAACACGGGATTCCACTGAGTACCGAGGTCGACAACTTATTACAGAGCTTGCGCCAAAAAAAATAAGACACAACGCAGATCCTGATTGAAAGCATGAAGTGAATAAATACCCGCAACATCCACTGCCCCATGAGGCAAATATCGTGCTCATTCCCGGTTTTATGTGCGATGCATTTTTATGGGAAATGATACTTCCCGATTTACAGGAACTAGGCTCTGTTCATTTTGTTGATTTAAATCACGGCGACAGCATCGACGCTTTAGCCTTACGTATCATCGCCGACTTGCCTCCCTCTTGCATACTAATTGGCTTTTCTTTGGGAGGTTATGTCGCCCGCCGTATCGCCTTGTTGGCACCAGAAAAAGTTCACAAGTTAATCTTACTCAATACTTCAGCACGCGCCACAACGCCAGAAGAAATAGAGCGTAATCAGCAACAAATAAAAATGCTGAAAGTTTTTCCCTACAAAGGCCAGACAATAACAGCTCTGAAACGTGCCTTACATCCAGACAATGCCGACAACACTGACTTACTGACGCAAATGCAAAACATGTCGCTTGCTTTGGGACGTGAAGTATTTATCCGGCAACTCAGCATTGTCCGCGACGATGGTTATGCAGATTTTCAAAAAATTTTCTGCCCTACCCTTGTCATCGCGAGTCGTCAGGATCAGATGCGATCTTTGAGTGAAGCAGAAAGCATAGCGGCTGCGCTTCCCCATCCGACTTATCATGTGCTCGAGCAGTGTGGCCACATGTCACCGCTCGAACAACCACAAAAACTGGCAAAATTATTGCGCCATTTCATCACTAGCTAGGTTCCCCATCCGGCATCTCTTCACCAGTTGCCAAAGCACAAATGTTACGATTCCGCCGCATTAATTTATCCCTAAATTAATGAGAATGCAAATTTAGCAACAATACCACTTAATATATCAAGCGCCAGACAAAGGCATAAGCACTTCAAAGCTGATCAATCAATGTTGAAATATTTTTTTATCTTTTTGTCAAAAATGATGAATATTTTATCGAGATTTATCTACATTTATATCGATATTGACTTTATTTAAACGAATTTAAATGAATAAGCGCTTATTAAAATAACATCTGGCAACGAGTAATGGTAGATAAGAACATGTAGCACTTTCAAATAAATGCATAAAATTTAACAATACCACAACAAATAAAGTATTGCCTTTTTTACACTAATGCCTCAATATAGATTTTAGTGTCATTTTTTTAACTTTATAAGAGGCTCAGTGTGAAAACGGTCATTATTTTTCTCATTGTTTTTGTGTTAGCGCTCATCGTTGGTCGTCTGTTTAAAAAAACGCAACGCCCGCTTACGGGACAACATATCTGGCCGTATTATGTCAAACGACCTATGGGTGCCGCCGAACAAGTGCTGTATTTCCGCTTGACCCATGCTTTGCCTGAACACATTGTGCTTGCACAGGTCAATATGGCTCGCGTACTCAATGTCAAACCAAGCGAGGATTTTCATGAATGGAATAATCGCATCAATCGTCTCAGCTTTGATTTTGTCGTTTGCAACAAAGATTTTAGTGTCGTTGCTGCCATCGAACTTGACGACGCCAGCCAACATCATTTTTATCAACAAGATGCCGACGCGAAAAAAAATAAAATCTGCAAAGACGCGGGATTAAGATTGATACGCTGGCACATCAAACTATTGCCCGACGAGGCGGCGATACAGGCTGCCTTTAGCGAACCTTCGCTAATGAAAGCGACCCAGAGTCATCCTTTGCACGACGAGCAGTTTGATCAGATGCTGTCGAGTGTGGGCTGAGAAAGAAGAAAGTAACATTTATACATGTTCTACAAAAATATCTTGCTTACGATCTGAAGACAAATTATGTTGTAAATTATGTTGTAAACATCGGCAGGTTCCGGACGCAATCAAGTATCCCGGGCTACAGGAGCAAACATTATGAAACGCGCTATGCTTGTAGGAACGTTAATCGCTCTCTTCAGTACCACCGGCTTTCCTCAGGAAATTAAACCCACTCCTTTGCGTGCAGACCATCCTTTAGTCGGGGCCTGGAAAATTGAGCTCCCAGAATTCGCTTGCTCCGAAGTCTATAACCTGAGAGCAAATGGCACGAAGCGCACTATCAGCGGCAGAGAAGTCAGCGAATCCGTGTTTCAGATTTCAGCGTATCCCAGCGCACGTGGATTCTACAAATGGGTAGATAAAATCGTTAAACATAACGGTAAAAGCGACTGCACAGGGGACAAAACGCCGGTGGGCGACATTGCGATCAGCTATATTTTTCTCCACCCTGACGGCACACAATTTTTGCTCTGCTCTGAAGAAAGTCTCAACGAATGTATCGGGCCATTTGTGCGTCAGGAATCTGTCTGATCATCAGCTTCTGCTTCCGGCATCAGGGAACATTCCTGATCGCGACTCTGATCATGCGTTCCCGTTGCCGCATCCGGGGTATAAGCCAGAATATCTCCAGGCTGGCAGTTCAATATCGAACAGATTTTTTCTAAGGTATCAAAACGAATTGCCCTGGCTTTTCCAGTCTTCAATACAGATAAATTCTGCACTGTGATACCGACAATGGCTGCCAGTGTATTGAGGCGCATTTTTCGCTGCGCCAACACGACATCGAGATTAACAATAATAGGCATAATGATCAGATCGTGAGTTCTACTTCGTCATTGAGTTCCGCGCCGATTTCCAGAGACCAGATAATCAACAAAGAAATACCTACCCACACTGTATCGCCCAGTGCATCGGCGAAGATCCTGAAAAAATAACTGATCTTGCCGTCCTGCCAAAACATCACGCTACAAGTCAGTACCAGCAATTGCACAGCGTAATAAAATAAACTGGTAAAGAATGCGACATAAAACGCATACCGCGCGTGACCAATTGCTTTGCGATTGAAAATTTCTCCACTAGAAAAACAAGTCAGCAGTTGATTCAATTGCACCATCAGGTATTCCAGACTTGCCGCCAGCGCCACAATACAAAACATCAGAAAAACACGCGCCTCTGACGTCACGCCGTGTCTCTTTATCCAATCAAAGTAATCATCTCCAGGATTGATACTTTGCAGTATGAGCCTGACGATATTGAGATCGCCGGAAGGAAGGCTCGTCCACGTTATGCCTAACGCACCAACAGCGCACACCAAAATAAGGAACATAGAAAGCACAGTGAACCAAATCAGATAAGAACTGACCTGACCGATGGCAACAACACGTGATCTGGAAGAAGGTGGCATAACAAAACTCCATAACAGGAAATGATGGAGTTTATTTTAGACTGATAAAATTAAATATCAAGTAATTTTTATCGTTTATCGATAATTAAATATCGATTATGATGTTTTTAGACATGAGCGTTGGAGACAAGCCGATCGCATCTCCCCTGACAATCATCATCGATCAGGGACATCATGCGCCTAAAGCTTAGTCACACTTTCCAGGGTTTGATCAATGTATTCGCCATTGGCATCACTGAATTTCAATCTGACCGGATACCATTCCATCTCAGGTGATAGCCAGATATCCAATGTCTGATCTTTAGAATCCGGAGGAGGTGCTTTGCTGATATGTATCGTTTTCAATTCACCCATCGAGGTGGTGATTTTTTCGCTGGCGACGACCTTGAAAGTCCATTCTTCAGCGTCACGGCGACCAGCAACAAACATCTTCCATTCAGAGCCCGGCTTGAATTTCTCACCCGCTGCGCGCGCTTGTGCGACCAATTGCCATGTTGCGCTGGTACGATCTTGTTCGCCGCCTTTCATTACATAGGTTTCAGCAGAAGCGGTGAATGAAATGGTTTTGTTATCGCGATTAAAACCCGTGGTGGTCGCTGGTTTTCCAAAACGCTTTTCCACAAATTTCTCAGGTGCCAGACCAAAATCATCGATATTGCCAACACTACTGGCATCGAGAATTTTGCCAAACAACATGGCGCGTGTCTCGGTCAGAATTTGATAACTATGATTGCTCACCAACCATTTCACGCTGGCTGATCCCCCCAAAGAAATTCCGCTTTGTTTTGCTTTGATGCTGTATTGCAATTCTGCCGCAGGTGGCAACTGGAATGCCGTCTTGACTGTATTTTCAGCATTGCTTGCGTGTACTGGTGCCATCACACTGAGGGCCAACGTAACACCGCATAACAACGTTGAAATGCGTAAAGGATTGAAAGGCAGGAGGCGCATACTATTTTTCCATCGAGGTATGAAATTGAATCTTGCTGGCAGTTTGAGTCGTAACGGCACCATTCGGTTCCGTATTGCGGATTTGCACCGGATACCAATGATACGCGGGAGCAAACCAGAGTTCTAATGTCGAATTGTATAAGCCAGGGCGTGGTGGTCGTGTCACATGCCATGTCTGCAGTTTTCCGAGTGACGTTTGAATTTCTTCTTGACCGGAGATAACAAAAATAAATTTATCCGCTTCACGATTTTCAGCAACTTGTATCGCTATTTTTTTTCCTGCAACAAATTGTTCTGGAGCAGCGATGCCCAAGCCTGCCAATTGCATAAACACCGTCGCCCTGTCCTGCGCCCCTTTGCTCATCTCTACGACATTCGGCGCAGCAGAAAAACTAATCGTGTTCGTCTCGTAATTAAAATGCGTGGCAGTTTCGCTACGACCACGCCGGGTTTCGCTCATCATTTTCGGCGCAATGCCATGGTCTCCTATCGTGCCATCACTCTGCAACTTATACAAACGTAGTGTGGTGAGCAACAGATCCAGCGATGCCTCAATTTGCATTTGATATTTACCATCATTGATCGCCCATTGAATTTCGCCCAGACCGTACACCGGATTCATGTTTTTAGCCACGTAAATCAGCTTCAGATTCATTTTCCCCGACGGCGGCGGCAAGATACTGAGGCCAGATAAATCAAGATTGTCATCATCTGGCTGTTTTTGTTCCTTGGGCGGCATCGCGTTAGCGCCAGGGCTCACTATGGGATCAGCAACAGCAGGCACCTCATCAGCGATTTTACTGACAGGAGTTTCATTGCCAACCATATTCTGTTGATCGGAGGATTCCGTAGTTGGCACACGATCCTGCGCTACTACCGGTTCCGTTGCAGAGGTCGAATCGTTATCGATAGTTTTATCAACAACAGCTTTAGGGACCGCTTTAGGGACAAGTCGAGGAGATGGTTTTGTCACGGGTGGTTGCGGTTTCACTGCTATCTTCGTGGTATCCGGGGGTTCTGCCAATTGCACAGTTACCATTTTTTCAGTGACGGATTTGGAGGTAGCCGGCGCGGCAATATCTGATACCGCCCCCCACAAAATGTAATGGAGTAGCAAGGCCACGCCAGCAAAAACCAGCAAACTGAACCGAAATCGTGAGTGCACAGGAATAGAGTTAGGCAATGTCATAAGCGTGAGTGTAAACGCTTGCGCGAAGATGTGCGATGTCTGCAATTTTTGATGCGGTTAAAATACCGGCATTGTCACTTCCCATTTTGCTTGCAACTTTTTCGTCGGAGATGACGAAGATTTCCGTGATTCCTAGTCAATAAAATAAAAGCCAGCCCCTCTTTATGCCCTTTCTCATTTTAAAACGCCTTAGCATTTTCGTCGTACTCAGCGCACAAGTTTTCTTCGTCCATGCCGAGTCTGCATCGACTGTACCAGCACCAATCCGCATTGCGATGATCGAAGGCATGAGTGGCACATTCAGCAATGCGGGGCAGGCAGTTCAACGCAATGTGCAACTCGCTATCGATCGCATCAATGCACGCGGTGGCGTAGCTTTGCCAGATGGCAAGCACCAATTAGCGCTGACCATCATCGATAACAAACAAGGTGTAGAAGAATCCCTCAATGCGCTCAGACAGGTCACCGATCAGCACATTCCTTTTGTCATTCAAGGAAATAGCTCCGCTGTTGCATTGGCGATGGTGGATGCCATCAACAAACACAATCAACGCGCTCCTGACCATCAGATACTGTTTTTAAACTACGCTGCGGTCGATCCGGCGCTCACGAATGAGAAATGCAGCTTTTGGCATTTTAGATTCGATGCCAATGCCGATATGCGCATGCAAGTGCTCACCGAAGTCATCAAAAACGACACCCATGCCAACAACGTCTATCTGATTGGACAAGACTATAGCTTTGGACGTCGTGTCAACAAAAGCGCCCGCAGCATGCTGGGTAGCAAGCGGCCCGATATTCACATCGTTGGAGAAGATTTGCATCCCATTGGTAAAATCAAAGACTTCGCCCCGTATGCCGCCAAGATCAAAGCCAGCGGCGCAGATAGCGTTATCACCGGCAATTGGGGCAATGATCTGACATTACTCATCAAGGCAACCAAAGAGGCCGGGATGAATCTGAAGTTTTACACCTTTTATGCCAACGCACTAGGTGCCCCCGCTGCGATTGGCGAAGCGGGTGTTGGCCGCGTCAGAGCGGTCGCCGAATGGCATCCAAACGTGGGCGGTCAAGCCAGTGATGCGTTTTATCAGGCCTTCCGTTTGCGCTACCCTGATCCACAGGATGATTATCTGCATTTACGTATGCATGTGATGATAGATATGCTGAGTCGCGCCATCGAAAAAGCACAGACGACGCAAGCAATTGCCGTGGCCAAAGCGCTTGAGGGCGCAAGCTATTCGAATGGCTTTCACCAGGCACAAATGCGCGCACAAGATCATCAATTGCTTCAGCCTTTGTACGTTTCGGTGATGCAAAAAAAGGGCGAAGCCGGCACCCGTTTTGACAATGAAGGCAGTGGCTACGGATTTAAAACGGAAGCTTTTTTTGAATCGCGATTGACGGCACTGCCAAGCTCATGCAAGATGGATAAATAATTAAGATTCCCGCAAAACCGCCGCAAACACAGGAGTATTTTGATGAGTAATCCGTTTTCTGGTTCTGATACATCCGGTATGAATTCCATGTCTGATCCACTGGGCTTTATTAAAAACCTGTGGGGCAGCATGAATATTCCAGGCATGGTTGCACCACCCATGTCGCTCGACGAGCTGGATAAAAAAATCAAGGATTTGAAAACGGTAGAATCGTGGCTGAGCGTGAATATGAATATGCTCCGCGGGACGATACAAGCGCTGGAAGTACAACGCGCAACCATCGCGGCGTTGCAATCGCTGAGCGAGGGTTTTGCCCAACACGCGCAAAGTACGACCACCCAAACGCCGCCCGCGAACACTAGCGCAAATTCTGCCACACAAACAAACAGCCAGAACAGTAACGCCGATTGGCCTATGCCGCCAGGCAGTCATAAAATTCCTGATCCCGCCGTCGAAAACGAAGAAGACGAAGAAGACGACGACATCGACATGCCTCCTGAGCATCCTGAAACTACAGCAAACGCACCATCTCAGGTCGACACAAACGACTCCACCACGGAACAAGCAGCCAAAACGGCACAAGCACCTGATGCCAGCGCCCCATTTGCAACGCCAGCCGCATGGTGGGGACTGCTGCAAGATCAGTTTAAACAAGCCGTCAGCAAAGCTTTAGAAAGCGAACCAAGCATTGCCAGCAGTGTCAGCAGTGTCACTGATACAGTAAAGAATACCGATCACGACAAAAAGCCGTCCGCGCGCCCTAAAGCTAACAGCCAACCAGCGACCACGAGCAAAACCAAACCAAAAACGACCACAAAGTCCACTACAAAACCTGCTGCTAAAACAGCGCCAAATAAAGCAAAGCCGGTCAGTAAAGCAGCCGCCAGCACCGTCGTCAAAACGAGTTTAAAGGCAAAGCCGTCGCTGGCACCTAAGAAATCGACTGGAAAATCTGAAAAAAATAAAATTGGCTCGTAGATGCGGATGTCAAATACAAGAGTGCCAGACTGGCTTTGGACTCAACACCTCACAGGTCGCTCGTGCTAAGGTTAAAGCCCCATGTCAGTGACACGCCGTCTCAAGCATAAGTAATGATTAATGGCGAATGATCAGAAAATCGTTCGTCTTTATAAATCGATGCAGACGTGGCTTGGCGACCAATACCTGGCGTTGCAACATGGTAGTCGATACGCCACCCGACATTATTTGCCCACGCCTGACCGCGATTACTCCACCAGGTATACGCCTCCGCTGTCGTATCAGGATGCAGATAACGATATACGTCAACCCATCCTAACTCATCAAACAAACGTGTCATCCACGCGCGCTCTTCTGGCAAGAATCCCGAATTCTTTTGATTACTCTTCCAATTTTTCAAATCGATTTCTTTGTGCGCAATATTCCAATCGCCACAAATCACCAACTCACGCCCTTCAGCGATAAGCGTAGCCAGATGCGGATAAAATTCGTCCATAAAGCGGAATTTGGCTTCCTGTCTTTCTTCGGAAGAAGAACCCGAAGGACAGTAAACAGAGATCACCGATAAGTCACCAAAATCGCAGCGTACATAGCGACCTTCGGCATCAAATTCTGCGCTACCAAAACCAATATGCACCGCATCCGGCTTCTTCTTGCTATACACACCGGCACCGGAATAGCCTTTTTTCTCAGCGTAATGAAAATGCCCGTGAAACCCATGCGGCGCCAAAAATTCATCCGTCATATCCGGCGCTTGCGCCTTCAGCTCCTGCACACAAACAAAGTCAGGATCTTCTTTGCCCATCCACTCAAAAAAACCTTTTTTTGCAGCGGAGCGGATGCCGTTCAGATTGGCGGAGATGATTTTGGTCATGTTAATTCACTTGTTTTAAATATTTAAGAAATGTCCGAAAGAGTTTCGAACTTCCCCAGTTTACCCACAGTTAAAGAAAACTTCATTTATACTGGTATCTCTCAATCAAACCTTTCAGCTAAATATAAGCAAGAGAAAAATAACAAGCTAAGCATCTATATATTGCATTATTGACAATTGTTAAATATTGTATCCACCATGTATAATGCAGCGCACAAAAATAGTTTCCATCTTTATCTATTGAAATACGATTATATGTTACGAGTCTGCATTTTATGTTTAAAAATACAATTGATTTATTGAGTCAGACAATTAAAAACTGGGCATTACTCCAACATCTTACAAAGCGAGATATTTCAAACAGATACAAGGGGTCATATGGCGGAATAGTTTGGTCATTTTTAAACCCAATACTATTACTAACTGTATATACGATTGTTTTCAGTGTAATTATGAAGTCTCGCTGGGGCTTGCCAAATGAAGGGCGAATTGACTTCGCGATCGTTTTGTTTGCTGGGTTAATTTGCTTCAATATGTACGCAGACACCACAAATCGGGCGACAACGGTAATTCGAGATAATAAGAATTATGTGAAAAAGGTCGTTTTTCCTCTTTCGCTTCTCCCATTGATTTCACTTAATTCGACTTTTTTTACTGGTATTGTTAGTTTTATTATTTTGACTCTGACAGTTGCCTTTACAAAAGGCTTACATAGCCCATCCGTTATACTTTTACCATTACTTTGGGTACCTTTGTATTTCATGACCTTAGGTATGAGTTACCTAATTTCTTCAATCGCCGTTTATATTCGTGACGTAGCACAAGTAGTGTCTTTATTTAATATGATGTTCATGTTTTTAAGTCCAATTTTCTTTCCACTAGAGCGCATGCCCGAGGCACTACAACGTGTCGCTGCACTAAATCCCATTGCAGAAGTTGTAACACAAACGCGTAACATATTAATTTTTGATGGATCTTTTTCCTGGACAGGATATATCCAATGCTTGCTAATAAGTATTGTTTTATTGCAAATGGGAATTTCTACTTTTTATCTTCTAAAAAAAGGGTTCGCTGATGTCATCTAAAAACGTCATCAGTATAAAAAATCTGTCTAAGTGTTATCACATTTATCAAAAACCAATTGACAGAATATTGGCGAGATGGATGCCTTGGAAAAAAAGAGATTTTTGGGCATTGCAAAATATTGATTTTTCAATTGGCAAAGGCGAAACGGTTGCTATTATAGGCAAAAATGGTTCTGGGAAGTCTACGCTATTGCAGTTAATTTGCGGAACATTGCAAGCGACCTCGGGTGAGGTGAGAGTTCAAGGTCGCATCGCGGCTTTGTTAGAACTAGGTGCTGGTTTTGATCTTGAATCTACAGGTCGCGAGAACGTCTACATCAACGGCATGTTACTGGGAATGACCCAAGTAGAGATCAGACGTGAATTTGACAAGATCGAGGCGTTTGCGGATATTGGCGATTTTATTGACCAACCAGTTAAAACATACTCTTCTGGTATGTTTGTCAGGCTTGCTTTTGCAGTAATCGCTCACGCTTCCCCAGATATTCTAATTATCGATGAAGCACTCGCAGTCGGAGACATTTTTTTTGTTCAAAAATGCATGCGTTTTATTCGTGAATTTAAGAAAAAAGGCACAATACTGTTCGTTAGTCACGACACTTCAGCCGTCACAAGTTTATGCGACAGGGCCGTGTGGTTAGATAACGGTCAAATGAAAATGCTAGGTTCTGCGAAGGAAGTGTCTGAGCGCTATCTCGCATTCCAGCATGCAAAAGATCGCTCATCAGAAACAGGGGAAGAAATACTAGATAAGCCGAATTACAACCGAGAAGCGATTTTATCGACAACCACGAATATCCGAGATTGTCGGCAAGACATGCTAAATGATTCGAATTTGAAAAATGAGATTCGCCTAGTTGAATTAGGAAGTGCAAATAATGGCTACGGCACAGGAAAAGCAAAAATTACACATGTTAATTTATTGCAAGACGGCCAATCAGTGGCTTCGATTATCGGTGGTGAGAATGTAAGTCTAGAAATTGTCGTTGATGTATCGGAACAATTAGAGTCAGTGATTGCTGGATTCTATTTCAAAGACCGGTTAGGGCAACGACTATTTGGGGACAACACATATCTGAGTTACTTACACGAACCGATTTCTGTGACGCCAGGGGAGTTAATGGTTGCAATTTTTAAGTTCCGCATGCCAATTTTGCCTGTAGGCGATTACAGCATTGATGTTGCTTTAGCGTCAGGCGATCAGGATAACCATACACAACATCATTGGATTCACGACGCTGCAACTTTCAAATCGTTAAGTAGCAGTGTTGCGAGCGGCTTGGTTGGCATCCCAATGGAAAGCATTAAATTTTTAAAGGCTAATGATGGAGTTTAGTGGCGAACGTTATATTCCAGGTGCGGATATAAAGTTAGAGTATGAACATATTCACAGATATCATGCTCTTACGGAAATCGTAAGAGACAAAAAGGTGTTAGACGTCGCTTCTGGCGAAGGGTACGGCTCTGCGTGGCTTGCAAACACGGCTTCAGAGGTAATCGGTGTTGATATTGCTGAAGAAGCCGTAGCTCATGCAAATGAAAAATATTCGAATGTAGCAAACAATGTGCGTTTTATACGAAGTAGTGCTACAGCATTGACTTTTGGAGATAATAGTTTTGACGTGGTTGTAAGTTTTGAAACAATTGAGCATTTGGCTGACCATGCAAATATGCTTTCAGAAATCAAACGCGTGCTAAAACCAGATGGTCTACTGATTATATCGACTCCGGACAAGGCAATTTATAGTGATGCTAGTTATTATAAAAATGAATTTCATGTCAAAGAACTCTATAAAAATGAATTTTACGAATTATTAAAAACTCGTTTTGGACATGTTCAACTATTTGGACAGCGTTTTTTAACAGTCTCTGCAATCTATCCTCTCGATGGAAAATTTAAACCTGAATTTTTAGACGGTCCACAAAACCTTCCGCCTAAAGATCCAGTTTATTTAATCGCGATATGTGCAGATTCACCTCTTGTTGAAGTTAAGGTAGAAAATTCGTGTCTATTTCAAGCAAATAAAGACATATTTTTACAGGACTTAAATGTTCTTCGTTGGGCCAGTGGTGTCGATCTTGAACTATCTAGCTTATCAAAAAAACATGCTGAATGCCAAAATGAGTTAATTAACTTTGAGCGCGAACTTAGCAAAACTATTGCTAAGCTAGAGATCAGTGAAGACGAAAATTGTAAGATCAAAACTGATTTGTTGGGGAAAACAGAAGATCTTGCAAAAGTACACGCGCTACTAGATGTAAATAAAACCGAATTGTCCCATGTAGAGAGCTTACTCCAACGAACAACGCAAGAATTCGTTCAGGAATCGGTTGCAAACGAGAAGTTGCAATCAGAATTACTTCACTTAAAAGATCAGTATGACGAAGACTTGGGAGCTTTGAGAAGAGAGCGCGAGTTATTGGAGGTTAAGTTGGCAGAACTTAGCAACCATCTTCAATTGGTTTTGAATTCTCGATCATGGAAAATTACAAAGCCATTACGTTTTGTAACTACATTTATTAGTCGTTGTAAGAATGCGATGAAGAGACGTTTTCGTTCAATGATCCAGGGTATAGGCACTAGGTTATATTGGTTGTTGCCATTGAGTTCAGATTCTAAATTAAGATTCGTATATTTATTCTACCGGACATTTGGCCCACTTTTTAGCGGTACTCGGCATTATGAATTCTGGAAGTTAAATAGCAATGGTACCCGGCCTGAACCAGTAGCAAGTTTTAAAATTGAAAATTATGAGATAGATCAAGAGCTAGCGGTTTTAGACTTCGGTGTGCCAAAAGTAAATCCGATCGTTACAATCATTATTCCAACCTATGGAAACTTGGGAATAACGTTGACCTGTCTACGCTCCATTGCAGCATTTCCACCCAAAGTAGACATTGAAATTCTAGTGATAGAGGATGCATCCGGCGACCCTGAAATAGATAAACTTGCAAACGTTCCTGGATTACGCTACATACAAAACGAAAAAAATCTTGGCTTCGTTTTGAGTTGCAATCGGGCCAGTACAATGGCAAAGGGTGAATATATTTACTTGTTAAATAACGACACAGAAGTTACTGACGGTTGGCTTGATGCAATGCTTTCAGTCTTTAAAGATCGCACAGATTGTGGCATGGTTGGGTCGAAATTAGTTTATCCAGATGGACGATTACAAGAAGCCGGTGGAATTCTTTGGGAAGATGGTTCCGCATGGAATTTTGGGAGATTAGATTCAACTTCCGCACCGAAATATAACTATTTGCGAGAAACAGATTACTGCTCCGGCGCGTCTTTATTGTTAAAAAAGTCGGTATTTGAGCAATTGGGTTATTTTGATAATCGCTACGTTCCTGCGTATTGCGAAGATAGCGATTTAGCGTTCAAGATACGACAAGCAGGTTTAAAACTTTATTACCAACCTACCTCTGTCGTTATTCATTATGAAGGATTATCAAATGGCACAGACACCAGTCATGGTATTAAATCCTATCAAATAGAAAATCAAAAGAAATTTTTAGAAAAATGGAAAGATGAGCTGAAACAAGCACATTTTAAAAATGCAGAAAATGTTTACTGGGCACGTGATCGCAGTCGAAATCGTCCGACAATCTTGGTCGTAGATCATTATGTTCCTCAACCAGACCGTGATGCTGGTTCTCGGACAATGTGGCATTTAATGGAAACGCTGGTGAACATGGGCATGAATGTTAAATTTTGGCCAGAAAATTTATATTACGATCCGGTATACACGCCACGCCTTCAGCAATTGGGAGTAGAAACGTTTTATGGCGTTGAATACGCTGGTCAATTTAAGAAATGGGTTACTGACCACGCTCAATACCTTGATTATGCTTTGTTATCAAGACCATATGTAGCTTTAGGATTTATTGATGTATTGCGTAATTTGAGCGATGCAAAAATCTTATACTATGGTCATGATATTCATCATTTACGCATTAACGAGCAACTCAAATTAGAACCGGAAAATCAAAAATTACAAGCCGAATTTAGTAGCTTGCAAGAAATGGAAATGCGTCTTTGGCCAATGGTCGACGCCATTTATTATCCGTCTGCAAGTGAAACTGAATACGTAGCTACATTTGCGCGAAATAAAAATTTGGACATCAAATGTTATTCGTTACCAATGAATGCATTTCATACTTTTACTGAGGATGCTGAGAGCAATCTGGAGCATAGAAAAAACATTCTCTTCGTCGGTGGCTTCGGCCATCCACCGAACCAGGATGGCGCCATTTGGTTTATCGAAAATGTATGGCCCATAATTTTATTAAAACACCCCGATATTAAGTTATATCTAGTGGGTTCAAATCCCACTGAGGTTGTTAAGAATTTAGCGTCAGATTCGATTGTTGTGACTGGATTTGTCAGTGATGATGAGTTGTCAATTTACTATCGCGAGGCCAAAGTTGCGATTGCTCCGTTATTGTATGGTGCTGGAGTAAAAGGAAAAGTAGTCGAAGCGATGCGTTTCGGAATTCCAATTGTAACTACATCGACAGGTGCTCAAGGATTGACTGAAGACCCTGAGATTTTGGCAGTCACAGACGACCCAATCTGTTACGCGGATTGGATTTCGCAATATCTAAACGACGATGTTAGCTGGAAAAAACATTCCCACAATCAAACGCGTTTTGTAAAATCGAATTACTCTTCTGATAATTTAGTTCGAGCATTGAAGCAAGTTATAAATAATTAGGACTTAAAGTATGCAAATAAAAATAAGATCAAAAGCACCACTAAGAATTGGTTTAGCTGGAGGTGGCACCGACATTTCTCCATTTAGCGATATGCATGGTGGATGTGTTCTGAATGCCACCATCAACCAATACGCACATTGCACACTGGAAGAGCATACAAACAATACGGTCTCATTTCACTCGAAAGATATTGAGGTTGATTTTATCGCTGATGCACAGAAGTCATATCCTTTGGACGGAGTACTGTCTTTGCATAAGGCTGTGTACAACCGAATTGTGCGGCAATTTAATAATAATAGAGCATTAAACGTAAAAGTCACGACTTGGACTGATGTACCAATGGGAAGTGGATTAGGGACTTCTTCGACAATTGTAGTTGCTATTCTTAGTGCCTATAGGGAATATTTGAAATTACCGTTAGGTGAGTATGATCTGGCACATCTGGCCTTCGAAATTGAGCGAATCGATTGCGGCTTTAGTGGTGGCAAACAGGATCAATATGCAGCGACTTTCGGTGGTTTCAATTTTATTGAAATTTTCAAGGATGACAAAATAATCGTTAATCCCTTACGCATTCGAGATTCAACCATCGATGAATTGGAAAGTCGGTTTTTGCTTTATTACACGGGGCTTCCGAGGGAGTCAGCACGTATTATTGATGATCAGATTAACTCAGTAAAAGACCCCAATAGCAAATCACTAGGCGCTATGTTTGAGTTAAAAAACTCTGCTATCCATATGAAAGAAGCATTGCTCAAGGCTGACATAAATCGAATGGTGCAGATTGTAAGAGAAGGTTGGGAAGCCAAAAAATCAACTTCGACATCAATCTCGAATCCATATATTGATAAAATCATCTCAGTTGCAGAAGCATCTGGAGTGCAAGCATTGAAACTTTCTGGCGCCGGGGGTGGAGGGTTTATGTTGATGTGCATTGAGCCCGAGGATCGATGTCAGTATATAAAGAAATTTGCCGAATTTTCTGGCCATTTCGTTAAATTTGAATTCACCAGAGAAGGAGAGCGTTCATGGATCATTTAGTGTATATCAAATCTTACCTTGAGCAGTCGATTCAGGTTAAGCAATCAATTGCAGCTTCTGTGGATCTACAAAATAGGATAGATACAGTAGCATCAATTTGCGTCAACGCTTTAAAACAAAAAAAGCGAATTTTTTTTGCCGGCAATGGAGGCAGTGCTGCGGATGCACAACATCTGGCAGCAGAGTTTGTGAGTCGATTCAATTACGATAGACCTGGTCTAGCGGGTATGGCTTTGACAACCGATACTTCAATTTTGACAGCCATAGGTAACGACTACGGTTACGATCAACTGTTTTCGAGACAAATTGAGGCTTTGGCTCAACCTGGCGACATTCTGATAGGATTAACCACGTCAGGTAATTCTAAAAATATTTTGAAGGCGATAGATGCTGCAAAATCGATGGGAGTGTACACCATTGGGTTCTGTGGCGAATCGGGAAAAATCCTAGAGCAAGCAGACTTTTGTTTGAGCGTTCCAAGCACAGTAACACCATTCATCCAGGAGTCGCATATTACCATCGGACATATTATTTGTGCGATTGTTGAATTTTCGATTTTCCCCCAAAGCGAGAAAAAATGATGGCTCGCGAGTGCATTATTTTGGCAGGTGGTTTAGGTACACGTCTAAAGAGTGTGTCCGGCGATATACCGAAGCCAATGGTCCAAGTTGCAGGTAAGCCTTTCTTGTTCCATGTAATGGATTTAATTATTAACCAGGGAATAGAACATATCATCTTGGCGGTTTCATATCGACACGATTACATTAGACACTGCGTTGGAGATCGATACCGAGACATTAAGATTAGTTACTCGGTGGAGCAAGAAGCACTTGGAACAGGAGGTGCGATTCAGCAAGCCTTAACTCTGGCGTCTAAAGAAAATGTGCTGGTAGTGAACGGCGATACGTATTTGGCGTTAAACATAGAAAAATTGTATGAAGCACATCTCTTACAAGGCCAACCATGTACGTTAGCTTTGGTCGATGTTGAAAATAGTAGTCGTTATGGGCGAGTAGAAATCATTGAAAATCGTATAGCGGAATTTGCGGAAAAAGGTCAAGTTGGTCCTGGGATGATCAACGCTGGTGCCTATTGCATTAACAAGACCTCCCTGCCACGACAACCCGGAAAATTTTCCTTCGAAGAAGATTACCTCAAACCACAGCGCAATCGATTAGGGTTTTACACTTGTCAGGCATATTTTATTGATATTGGAATTCCCGAGGATTATTACCGTGCCTGCGAATACTTCAAGATATAGCGCAATATTTTTGGATCGCGACGGTGTGATTAATCACGAAACAGAATACTGCCACAAGATCGAAGACTTTAAGCTAATTGACGGCATCCTCGACTTCTTAAAATTTGCTAACAAATTGTCGGAACACGTGTTCATAGTTACCAACCAGGCGGGCATCGGAAGAGGTTTTTACACCGAAGATCAATACCAAATCCTGACTGACCATATGCTTAGTTTGTTCGAGAAGCATGAAATTAAAATCAGTAGAGTTTACCACTGTCCACATCACCCTGAGGGCAAAGGACAATACAAACAGCAATGCAATTGTAGAAAACCACGATCTGGCATGATTGTGCAGGCCATCAAAGACTTTGATATTGTTAGAGAGCAAGCGATTTTAATTGGTGACAAAGCATCTGATATCGCAGCCGCTAAACACGCGGGTCTCGCTCAGGCGTATCTGGTCGAAACTGGGCACACCATTACACCTGAAGATAAATTAACTGCAACAGGGTGTTTTGCAAACCTGACTGAGCTTCAATGCTTTTTGAGAATTACCTGAAGTTGAGTTCAAATTTACTCGATATGAACTCGCTTCGACTAACAACCGTGAATAATGTACGTTTTCCAAAAAACTATTAACAGGATTAAGCGTTAAACGAATTTTATGAAATTAGAATATTGTTTGGAAAAAGAAAGAAACAACTTCGACTTGTTAAGGTGGATCGCTGCAAGCGCCGTCATTTTCGGGCATGCACATGCTATTGTAGTTAATGGCAATGCTACAGATGACAACATTCATGCATTATTAGGTTTTGACTATTCTGGCTCGTTGGGGTTAAATTTTTTTTCTTCCTTAGTGGCCTTGTCGTCACTAACAGTGTAGTCAAAAATCCTCATGCCTTAAAATTTTTCTTGTCTCGCATATTTAGAATTTTCCCGGGGCTAATTGTTTGTGTTTTACTGTCTACTTTTGTCATTGGTGTTTGCCTCACTAGTTTGACATGGAAAGAGTATCTGGTGGAGCCACAAACTTATTCTTATGTTAGGGGTGCAGTCCGCCTTACACTTGATCCATGGCAGTTACCCGGGGTATTTCAATCCAATAATCAACATGCTGTAAATGGATCTCTTTGGACATTGCCAATCGAAGTTTTTTTATATGTTTGTTTGTTTAGTTTGATGGTAAGCGCCTCATCTAAAACGTCTTGACGGCTTTTTATTTTTTACCCCATCCGTTCCAAGCCATCCGAAGCAGCGCATTATTTGCAGCACGTCGGTCAAATAACTCCGGGTCATATGACCCATCAACCCATTGCAAATAATTTTTTCCTTGTTCACTTGATGGATCATTTATTTCGATAAGGAAGTCTTCATAACCCGATGTGCCGCCAACATCTTCCGGTGGTGCCGCGCGCGCTCCATCCATGATTTGCGCTACGCCCATCTTTTCTGCTACAAGATCGATTTTTTCAACTTTAATGTTATGCCGCCAGTTGTCTCCAAAGTCGTATTGGTAATCGAACCGTTGACCAGGGTAGACTAGTTTTTGCAATTTACACTTGCGGTCATCTCCTGGAATCTCTCGATCTTCAATCATATCCAGTACGTTCTCGTTGTCCAGCATGGCGTAGATACGACCCTCCACATTGAATTCGTGCAGGTGAGAGTCAGTCCATCCGAATGCCGCTTGGATGACATGGTGTAGCGTTCGCAAAGTTACATCGCCATCGACAACAATACGTCGCCAGATCGGTGGAACGATATCTTCTAATTCAATATAGAGGGTAATGATTTGAGCTTGCTGTGCCATGCGTAATCCCAGATTAATGGAAGAACAAATCTACACCAAGTGGGTAGCTCGATTCTGTTTATGCAGGGAGGAGTTTAGCAGCTACGTTCCACGGCAACAAATCAGCAACCTTATTGATCGGATAGTCGGCAATATGCGTGAACACATAGCGTAGGTAAGCTTCCGGATCAATGCCGTTCATTCTTGCTGTGCCAATGAGACTGTACATCGCAGCAGCTCGCTCACCTCCACTGTCCGCGCCCAGAAACAGGAAGTTCTTGCGGCCAAGACAACAACCCCGCAACGCATTCTCGGCGATGTTGTTATCAATCTCGGCCACGCCATCTTCACAGTAATAAACTAACGCCTGCCACTGGTTGAGCATGTAGTTGATCGCCTTGGTGGTCTCAGATTGTGTCGATAGTGTCAGCAGTCTGTTGCGCAGCCAAACTTCCAGTTCAACCAGAAGTGGTTTGGCCTGCAACTGCCGAGTACGCTGACGTTCCATTTGTGGTTGTCCGCGAATTTGCGCTTCAATACCATACAGTTCGCCAATCCGGCGCAGAATCTCGGTTGTTGTCGGTGTGGCCTTTTTTACGTGTAAATCATAAACCTTACGTCGGGCATGCGCCCAGCAGGCTGCTTCGGTCACATTATTATCAGTATAAATTCTATCGTAGCCACCGTACGCATCCGCTTGCAACACTCCCGTGAATCCTGCTAGGTGGGTCTGTGGATGCAGACCCTGACGGTTCGCCGAATAGGCAAACCATACCGCCGGTGCCGCCAGGGAGCCGGAGTTACGGTCATCACGCACGTACACCCAGAGTCGTCCCGTCTTTGTTTTACCGTTACCCGGTGCGAGTACCGGCATCGGTGTATCGTCGCTATGGACTTTGCCTGGCGCAACCACATAGCGACGCAACGCTTCCACCAGCGGAGTGATCAAGACTCCACATGCACCCATCCAACGCCCTGTCGTTGCTGGATCGAGTTCCACACCGCGGCGAGCATGAATGAGGGCTTGCCGATACAGTGGTTGATGATCAGCGAACTTGGCGACGGCGATATTGGCCAATAACCCAGGACCAGCAAATCCCCGCTGGATCGGACGACTCGGTGCGGGGGCCTGAACGATGCAATCACAGCAGGCACAGGCTTTCTTCTTCCTCACGTGGCGAATGACCTTGAACGCGGCTTCAATCACTTCTAGTTGTTCAGATACATCTTCGCCCAGCGGTTTCAGATTACCACCGCATTGCGGGCAAGCATCTTCTTTCGGTTCAATAATATGTTCTTCGCGCGCCAAGCTCTCGGGGAAGGGCTTATGGATTGATTTCTGACGTGGCTGCGCCTGCGCTTCTGCGGTTTGTTCTGTAGCACCTTCTTCTGCAATCAAATCTTCCAGACGGGTTTCCAGTTGCTCCAGCTTCTGGTCGATCTTCTCGGATTTACGACCGAATACCATACGCTTCAATTTGGCGATCTGGAGTGTTAGTTGTTCGATCTCAAGCGTGCGTACGCTCAGGACTAATTCCAGAGTGGAGACCGTTTGGCGCAGGGATTGCAGTTCGCCATCCCGCTGGAGCAGCAATGCTTTTAGGGCATCGATATCGTCTGGAAGTGAAGGAGTAGTCGCCATGCATGGAGTTTACGCATGTTCTGGGACGTTTACAAGAGCGATAGTGGTGGCCAGGTGCGTTCCGGCTGTTTCCAGTTGATTCCTTCGAGCAGCATGGATAGCTGCGCCTGGGTCAGATGGACTTTACCACTACTGGCCTGGGGCCAGACGAACCGGCCACGTTCTAATCGCTTGATCAACAGGCATACGCCATCGCTGGTGGCCCAAAGTACTTTGACGACGTTACCGCGCTTTCCCCGGAATACAAACACATGGCCAGCCAAAGGATCTTCAAGCAGTGTCATTTGTACTTTGGCGGCCAGACCATTCATGCCAGAGCGCATATCGGTGACACCGGCTGCCAACCAGATGCGTGTTCCCGCCGGTAGGCCCATCATGGACGTAACATTTCCAATACGGCACGAACCACGCTCAGGTCGGCCTTGCCATCAAAACGCATCACTGCACCAGCGATCTGGATTTCAATCACACTTGGCTCAGTGGTCGCAGTTCTTTGAGCGACAACAGCATTAGGGTTAACAGTTGGCTGCTCAGATGGTAAATGATCTGGATTATCGTCGACGATCGTGACTGGCAACATGGGCTGTCGATGTATTACGCCATCCAATCGGCCATCCCGTAATTCGCGGCGCCATTTGAACAGCATGTTGACGTTGATGTCATTCTCTTGCGCCAAAAGGGAAACCGAAACGCCTGGTTCCGATGCGCGCTGCGCAAGTTGTTTTCTGAATTCTGGTGAATAGTTGGGTCGCCGCTTTCTGCGGACGGGTGTGTCTAATAACTCCAAAATAGCTCCCGCTAAAAAGTAACGGGAACTACTTTGAAGGTTTTTAACGCTAGCGTCCAGACGGTTTAGGTGAGGTGCTTACGATTTATGCAACAACGCCATGGTTAATACCTGTGCATCTAAAAATGGCACATCGATGCCGTTTGAAAGAGGGCGTCCATTCTATTACAACGTTTTTTCGCGCATATAAATGCACTTATATACATTATTATGCGCATATTAATGTATATTTACACATTTTAACGCGCGTAATAATGTAAATTTAAGTATAATCAAATCCGAAATTTTGCAGGAAAAATATATCGGCGCCGCTGATATTGGCATATTCCTAAGGGAGGATACCATTGAAACGACAATTACTTGATAAGCTAATCAATTGGAAATCGCAGCAGCAACGCAAGCCATTATTAATTGACGGGGCGCGTCAGACCGGAAAAACGTATCTACTGAAACAATTGTTGGGACAAGGATTTACCAATACGCTCCATCTCGATTTTCTGGAGCGCCCTGATCTTGCCCAAGCATTTGCGGGATCACTAGCCCCAAACGATATTCTGCTCAATATTGAATTACTTACAGGACAAGTTTTTAATCCTGCTACCGATTTATTAATACTCGATGAAATTGGTGAGTGTGAGCGTGCAATATCATCTTTAAAATATTTTGCAGAAAAAACGCCAGACTATTACATCGCTGCCAGTGGTTCTAATATCGGATTACTCAATTCTTTCCCCGTTGGCAAGGTCGAGCAATATAATTTGCGTCCCCTGACGTTTTACGAATTCCTACTAGCTTCAAATGAGCCTGCACTGATCAAAGCTTTCGAAACGCAAGTTAATAGCCCCGCAGCACACAGCATATTGGTTGATAAACTAACTGATTACTATTTCACCGGCGGACTGCCTGAGGCAGTAGCAGCGTGGTTTGCAAATCCAGACGCCAGCATACTCGAACGTATTTCAAACGTCACACGGATTCATGCAAATTTAGTAGAAGGGTACCGTCGCGATTTTGGAAAGTATTCGAACAAAGGCGACGCGCAGTTAATTGAAGCCGTCTTCAACCAAATTCCTGCTCAATTGTCCGCAGTTGTCGACGAGTCAGTCAATCGTTTCAAATTCAAAGGTGTCTATAGAAACAAATCACGTTATGCTGAATTTGAAACAGCGATCAATTGGTTACACAGATGTCGCCTCGCATTGAAAAATCACCCAATAGAAGGAATGCCTAGAACACCGCTCGCTGCTTACCAAGAAGAAAACAAGGTTAAGCTCTTCCTATTTGATGTCGGTCTTCTCAACAATATGCTCGGCATCGGCTATCGCGAAATCAAACAGCAAGCATTCGAATACAAAGGCTATATCGCCGAAAATTTCGTCCAACAAGAATTGGCTGCAATCGGTATAGAACCTAGCTTTTCATGGAATGACGCGCGCGCAGAAATTGAATTCATTGTCAGCAATGATCAAGGCCAAATTATTCCGGTCGAAGTCAAAAGCGGCAAACGCACACGTGCAAAGTCGCTGCAATCATATATTGAAAAATGCAAACCACACAAAACTATTAAACTCACTGGAACGCAGGGTTCAACAGAAATCGAGCAAACTCATATCGTGATGCCGCTTTACTATGCAAAATATTTGCCAACTCGATGGTAATTAGCGTTGTTGCACGTGTAACCCTCCCGCTAAATTGTAACCCTCCCGTAAAATCATCGACCACATTAAACGTACGAAAAAGCCTGCCACACCATAACGCGTCACTCATAAAATCAATTGACTAACTCTTGTTGATTTCTCCGGGTACTGTCAATGGCTGCGGGTCTATGGTTGGAAATCGCTTTTTACCAATGCGTCGCCGGTTCATCTTGAGTCCGCAATAGACGCGATTGTGCCGCATGTGGTTCCAGGTTTGGCCACTTCGCCTTATTAACTGAAAGTATTTGTCAAATCCCCGTTCTAAAGCGCAGCATTTTATATCGGCAACGACAAATTCAATTGGCTGAAGTCACCAACCTTGGTTCCCCATAGCCCTATGAATAATACTTCTATAAAGCATGGTTAATCGCTTGCCTTAATGCGGGTAAATCGGCCTCTGAGGTTGCTCGATAAATTAATCGTCCGTTTGTATCTATGACGATATGTGTCGGAAAAATGATTTTTTTATCTTGAAAATAAACTGATGGATCGTTTTGACCAAACCCAACTATTTCATAGTTGAATGGATACTTTTTCAAAAAAGTAGTAACTAGTTCTTTCGAATCAAACGTAGGTGCAATAAAACGGACATTTTTTCCTTTGTATTCGCTGACAAGTAGATTTAATTTCTCTATTTCTGAAATACAAGGTGGGCAATTTGTAAACCAGAAGTTAAGTACGACAACTTTACCCTTATTTGATTCAGTTGTGGCTTTGTTGCCGATGAGTTGAGGGAACTCGTATTTCGGGAAATTAGTTACGGGTTCATTCGAATAGGCTGCAGAAGCAACAAGAGAGATGCAAAAAAAACTTACGATGTGTAGACTGGAACGCATTTCTTGGTTTCACCTTTAAGTATTCAATTATTTTTCTTTTCAAGCCATTCACTCTGCGGCAAATTTGGCACCTATACACGTCTTAAAATTAGTAAATGATAATATAAAACCAACTAAAAGACTTAGTTAATCTGAACTTGTATTTTACTGGACGAAAACCGGCTGACACGATACGCCACGATAAAAGGCGTTCGGCCTATCTCCAGCTCACGGGTCATGCTGGCAGAAGGCAAGCACACCAGAATCAAGCGTCACTCCCTGCAGCTTGTTGAGCACGTTTGAGCCATCCGGCGCAAACTACAGCACTGTAGGTGTTGACTTTTTCATTAGAGAGCCAGACCGTATTAGGGTCGTCGGCTTCCTGTAGAGCTTGTTCGACTTGCGCACGAAACCACTTATCATGCGCTGCGGCCTGATGTGCCTGGCGCATACGTTCGGCAGCGTCATCACGGAAACGCTCTGCTTAGATAGTCACAGAGGGATATTGGGTAGCATCGACTTGATACTTAGCAATGCCTATCTTCTTGAGATAAGTCACTAAGGTTTCAAACCGCGCAAAATTACGGATAGCACCTCGCTTGGCAGCTAACGGTCATTCGGTCATTGGCATATTAAATTGACAATATCTTCTTTGACACCAAAATTAACATTTAAATACTTAACAAAGTTTCAGTTAAGAAGTACATATACAGGTAGTGAGTGAATAAGCAAATTATCGAAGAAAACGCAAAAAAAAAACCACAGATTAGCTTGCTTAGAACAGAGATTCCGTTGAACAGTATCAGCATTGATAGCTAAAACAAACTAATATGAAAAAACGAACATTCGCTCTCAACGACCTGAACTTGGTCAAAGCTTGTTATTTGCTGGCTGAAACACCACCGTGGATCATATAGAAATATTGTTGGCTTGATGACAGGCCTTCACAATTTGGCTAGTCAATAAATTAATCGCGGTACCTGAACGTGCAACGATGACCGGAGACGCTTGTCATGGAATTGTTTGCCAGCAATGATACGGTTTCATCCCTTGAACAAGTATTCAGAAATCAATCTGAAGCTGTACCTGTTGCGACGCAAGTTGAACTTGCATGGTATTTACGGCAGCGAGACAGCCTGCGTTCACTCCGTTTGTGTGATGCAATAGAACAAGCACTTGCGACCTATCAACTCACTACGAGAGATAAAACACAGATAGAAGCGCGTCTGTTGTTGATACGAGCAGAAAATCATTGGCTGAAGACCAATTTCGACATAGCACGTCAGCAACTCAATACTGCTCTTCAATTGTTTTCCGAAATAGCGGACCATCAAGGGCTGGCGGATACGCATTGGTTGGCAGCACAACTAGAAACGGATGCCGGGGAAATTCAGCTGCAGCAACAAGAACTTGCTTTATGTATGGTGCAGGCAGAATTGGCAGAAGATCAGGTCAGGTACGAAATCGCCAATGCTTGCATTGCACGTCACAATGTACTGAGAATGCGCCACCCGGATGAAGAGCAATGGGTGCGTCACTTTGAAAGTTTGAGCGCACATCCAAATCAGGGATTATTGACCTGGGTGTTCGACTTCCTTGGGGTTCAGGCAGGTCAATACAGCGATTTTGCAACTGCCACAACACAATTAATACGTGCGACAGAGGCAGCCTTAGGCAGCGGGCAGATTACGCGTGCAATTGTTATTTCTGCCAACATTTGCTACAGCCTCGCTGGTCTGCGTGACACCGAGGGTTCGCTAAAGTGGGGGCAACATGCACTGCAATTGGCACGACCAAAAGATTGGCCAATTTCTTTGGGTATTAGTCTCACACAAACAGCGGATGCGTTTAGAAAAATCGACCAGCTAGACTCTGCTAAAGAACTACTGAATGAAGCGTTGCAGACCTTGCACAAAGTCACTGATTCACGCAGTTACGTCATTGCTTTACGTTCCCTTGCCGACATCGCACTGGCACAGGAAGAATACAGTCATGCCAACGCCTATTTCAAACAACTACAGAACCATCCCGTCGCCCAGTTACAACAAGATTTTCAGTGTATTGCCTTACGTGGTCAGGCGCAGGCTTTGTTATACCTGAACCAGATCGATGCCGCGCTTGACGCTGCCCATACGGCACTGGCGATTGCCAATTCAAATAATTATCCTGACTATCAAATCGCATCACTTTGGGCGCTGGCAGACATTTTTTCCACCTATCCTGAACTTGGCGAGATGGAATTGCATCGCAACGAATCAAGTCTGCAATTTTTATTGCGAGCAGTTGAGATCGGAGAAAAAATTAAGGATTACGCTATCTCGGACAAGCTTTACGTCAGGATAGCTGATGAGTATGCAAAGCGAGAAGATTTTTCAAATGCCTATGCTTATTCTTTATTAGCATTTTCTTCTCGTGAAAAAAGCCTCAATGTGGATATCAAAAACAGTGCGATTGCGATGCAATTGCGTTTACAAACAGAAAAGGCGGTCAGTGAAAACGAACACCATAAAGTCATCGTCGAAGAGCAGCAACGCCGGGCGACCATACTTGAACAGGCCAACGAAACACTTTCTGTGCTGGGAAAGATAGGGCAGGAAATTACGACACAGCTACAGCTTGAAAATATTTATCAGGTCATATCGCATCACGTTAATGCATTATTAGATGCAACGCACTTCTCTATTTTTCTCCTCGATGCTACCGGTTCAACACTGACATTGACCTATGGAATGGAAGCAGGAAAGCGATTACCTCAGCATCAGATTTCGGTCAAGGACGAAATTTATTACTCGTCACGTTGCATCCGTGAACGTCGTGAAATTTTGGTCGATAATTTCGAAACGATTAATGCAGCAGCACAATTGCCTGACACGCTGAAAATGGAGAGCCTCTTATTCTCGCCTTTAATTGTGGCTAACCGTGTTATCGGCGTCATGACAATGCAATCGCCAAGAAAGAGCGCTTATAGAGAAAGGGAGCAACTCATTTTCCGTACCCTTTGCTCTTACAGCGCCATTGCATTAGACAATGCCAGCGCCTACAGTCAATTAATGGATGCGCGCAATCAATTAGTCGATCAGGAAAAAATGGCCGCGCTCGGATCTCTGGTGGCTGGTGTAGCCCATGAAATGAATACACCGATCGGCAATAGTTTGTTAATCGCCAGCACCATCTCAGAAAGAACTAACATCGTCAGTCATCAGATTGAAAACCAAAGCCTGAAACGTACGGAACTACTGGATTACCTGAGCAACGTCAATGAAGGGTCTAAACTCATCCTTAATGGGCTAACGAGTGCAGCAACCATGCTAAGCAGCTTCAAGCAGGTCGCCGTAGACCGTAATACTGAACATAAGCGCCAGTTTAATTTACGCGCAACCTGTCAGGATATCGCCGCTTCGATGCGCAATCGAATAACAAATTCGGGCAACGAATTACAACTCATTATTCCAGACGATATTGAGATGTACAGCTATCCGGGACCATTGGGTCAGGTGTTGACCAATATGATAGAAAACGCCTTACTCCATGCCTTCGCAAATCGTAACCAGGGCCATATGATTATCGCGGGAGAGCGCTATGGCAATGACCAGATACGCCTCCAATTTAGTGATGACGGTAATGGTATCAGTGAAAAAAATATCGGCCATATTTTTGAACCCTTCTTTAGCACTCGCTTTGGACAAGGTGGTAGCGGTTTAGGTCTCAGTATCAGCTACAACATCGTCACATCGATATTGCACGGGCAGCTCAACGTCAAAAGCAAAGAAGGTGAAGGTACAAGTTTTACCATGTTGTTGCCGGTCGAAGCACCAGATAAGAAAGAGTAAGCCTCTTTTGCCATGACCGGGAAGCGTGTCAGTTGATCATCAACTTAATCAGAGAGCTCACGCATCATAACAACCGATGTTTGCTGAAAACCTTCACGTTCAAAAAAATCGTGTGCTTGATGGTTAGTGATACCACTTTCTAAAAATATTCTGTGTATACCGTTTGCCTTCAGCGTTTCAGTAATAAAATCTAAAAATCGCTTACCGATACGCAGCCCCCTCGCTTCGGGGGAAATAATAATATCTTCCAAAATTGCAAAGCGCTTATTATTGAAATGGCTGCTAAAACTGAGAAACGCAACACCAAGCAAATGCCCACCACCAAATACACAATAAATCTTTGCCGTGCAAGATTTATCGCTCTGTTCTTTTAATATGGCATTTGCCTGATCAAAAATAATGTTTCGTAAATCAGGGTTCCAGACACCGGGGGCAAGCGCCCTTCCCCCTTGCAATTCTGAATGTGAAATATAGTCAGGGTCTGCATACGCACAAAAAAAATCGGCAATCTGACCCGCCGTCGCCAGCATTGAAAAATTCAAATCATCTTGTTTCATCGCGAAGCTCAAACTTTATGAAAATGCTCGATGAAGACGAGCAAGCATCGCCGCATTGAGCTCGTGATTGTGACGATTCCAGCGACTGATCGTCTGATCGAGATCGGCCTTCAGTGTCAAAGCAGTCTCTTTTTCTCCATTGGTGATTGCCCATATGGCGTACTCAGCTCGCGTATCAAAATTGCCGAATTTCTGTAATGCGAATTCGAACTCTGCACGTGCTTGATCAGTATGTCCGGCGCCAGCCAGCGCTTTTGCCATCAATACAGAAACAACTTCCGGAGCGTTATTTGGTGCACCTTCTCTTAACATTTTTAAATGTAAGATACAGGCCTCGTAACGTTGACAAGCAAAATTTGCCCGGGCTGCACCCAAACGGATTGCAGGATCACTGGCAAACGGACCTTGCAAACAGCTTTCATAATTTTTTGCCGCTTCTTCAGCCTGATCTGCCGCCAATAATGCTGCTGCCAGGCGCATCTGGTTTTGCGCGGTCGGTGTGTAATCAAACGCTGAGCGCGCTTCACGCAGTTCACGATTTGGATCCAGGATTTTTCCTGCTGCAGACACGACTTTCTGTGCACCATGTTGAATGCGAGTGCCCGGTAAGTAAATCGCAATGGCATACACCAAACTACCCAACAACGGGAACATAAATAAAATCGCCAACCAGTACATATTCTGACCGCTGCGTACTACGTGAATCGCGAAAAAAATAGCGATGAATACATGAATGCCAATACCAAAAAAATACATACGCTTATTCCTGTCATTTCTTAAAATTTATTGCTAACACTATCGCCAGCGAAACCTGTCAGTGTTGCGTTCGCCCAATTCGCGCAAACCGCTTGTTGATGGTCGCTTTTTACACCTGTGGTTTTCAATTTCAAAACCTCAATACCACGTACATCAAGTTCTGGTTTGACTACGGCAGGCGCTTGTATCAAACCACTGTCAAACAGTAGTTTATCATCTCCCCATACCTGAAATTGCACCCCACCATGCGTACGGCAAACATCGTCAATTCCGACATCGGCACGGAAAGTCTGCCAATGACCGCGCAGTTCATAAGCGATCTGCTGCTCTCCTGACACACCCAAACCTTTATGAAACTGCAGACCATTCATTTGCATGGTCATTTTCTGCTTCTTCGCCTGTGGTAGTGCCACTTGATCGACGTACACGTTCTTTGCCGCTTTGGATTGAAGCACAACATCAGACAAGAATAATTGCTGTTTCTTTAAATGCGGTAATGGTTTTTCTAAAATACTAAATTCGGAAATGGTGATCGGGGTCACCACAACCGGAATCAATGCGTTGTATGCTTTAGCGCTGTTTTTCGACTCATTCGCTGTCAATACCATCGGGTCTTGTGCAGCGCCATCATCGTTTTGGTCATACGTGCTGAGAATGCGAAAACGGAATAAACGGCCTGGCTTTGCCGCGAATTCTATTTTTTGCTTTTCTGGTTGATGCAAGAGGCGACCAGCAAATACGGGCTTACCCCACTCGCCATTATTATCCGCCAAATAGACCTCGACATCTTTTGCTTGTCCGTGTTCCCAATTCTTGTCATTACGCGGCGCAATTTCAAAGCCGGCGATCATACGACGCTCTCCCAGAGTCAATGAGAATTCATGTGCACCATTTTTTTGTGCCTGATCACGTGCTGTTCTGAACCAGGTATCTGGTTTGCCATCAAGCGCGTTTTCTAAAGGATATCCTGGCTCTTCCGGGGGGCGGCTCAGAATACTGATGCTATCAGGAGGAACTGTATTTCCCAGATCTGGTGCCGATGGATAACCGGCGGTGGCGGTCAACACCTTATCGGCGGCGATGCTGATCAGAACATCATGTGCCTGATCTACGCTCATCATCGTTGTTTTTACATAAACGATCCCGTACTTGTCTTGTGCATCGAAATACCAACCAGCACTCGCCTTGTCAAATTCAGCTCGGTCAGAAAGCTGTGTCAGATGAGTTCCTGCTAAAGAAACGCTGTCTGGGTGTACTCGCGTATGTACCTGGAGTTGCAAAGCACGTTGTGTCAGCATGCCTGCATACTGCCCCTGTACTGAAGCAATATGTATCTTTACATCCCCGGCGGCAAGCTCCGGAGCATCGACCTCAAAGGTTTGGGTACTGAATTGTCCGGCTTGATACTGACGCGTTTCACCATCATCTTCATATAACGTAAAACTTGATCTTCCATACGGATAAATATCGAGAGTCAACACGTCCTTAGGCACTTGTCCGTCATACAAGGCGGCCGGATACATAGGCAAGATAGCACCCGCCTTGACCATCACCGGCAAACGCTCCAGTGTGACTTGTTGATCGATGGAAGCCCCCTCCTCGCCCACCTTGACGACGCGACCATCCCAATAATCTATCCATACGCCTTGCGGCAAATAAATATCTTTGCGCCAGCCCCGGCTTGCCGCCTGACTACGAAATACAGGGGCGATCAGAAAATCTTTACCCAGGAAAAATTGATTTTGATAACGCTCATCATTGGCATGCGGATCTTGCGCATGGTCCCACATCAGACCGCGTACCAAAGGTGCTCCAGATTGAGCAGCTTCATGCGCATACGTGTACATATACGGCATCAAGCGCATTTTTAATTTCAGGTAATCACGATTGATGCTCCGGTAAGGTTCATCAAACCACCATGGATGTTTGCGCTCTGCTTTAGACCAACCGGACATGCCCATCAAAACCGGTGTAAAAGTCTTCCATTGCAAGTCGCGGGTATAGGTTTCCGGGCTACCACCGAAAATTCCATCCACATCGCCTGTCGCATATGCCTGACCCGATAACCCCGAACCTATGAGCGTCGGAATATGCCAGCGAATATAATCCCAGCTACCGGATTGATCACCGGTCCACGTCACAGCATAGCGCTGCGTGCCTGCCCAGCCCATGACAGTCCAGACAAAAGGACGCGCATCGGAGTGATCTAAAATTCCTTGCGCGGCCGCCATATTGGCGTCTAAAGAAAACTGGTAACCTTTACCGGTCCAGGCAACATCAAGCTTCTGCGCGCGAGTGCCGGCGGTACCGACTTCCCAGGCAATTTTATCGACACCACTTTCTGTCCACAAACCAGTTTTAAAACCGTATTTTTTAAGACCGGCGACGACTTCTGGTAATTGGCTATAACCGCAACCATAGCCGTCATTCGGCAAAATCCAGCCACCTGGCATGTCGTACTCACGGTATTTTGCCGCAACAGAAAGAATCACGTCAGGAGTTTTGCCGGTCGGTCCATCGCTCCAGCCCGCTGGTACGGTACCCGGCTTTTTTATGTTATCGCCATCGTTATAGCAATCAGCGTCGCCAAACTCATAGGCCCAGCGTGGTAACAATTGTGCTCTTCCAGTCAGTTCGGTATAGGCAGCAAGAACCTCATGGATAGACGGTCCAACAAAATAGTAGGCATCAAAGCGAGCTTCCTGATGACTAGTTGTCAAAAAGTCGTTCGCCCGAAAATCGTAGCTGCCATTGCTCCAGGTATTACGTAATACGCCGTAGCCCTTGCTGCTCATATAAAACGGCGCAGGACTGGGACGATCCCCCTCCTCCCAACCACCCGAGTATGATACTTCCAGACTCTTACCTTTGAAGACAACACTACCGTTTTGTTGCCCACCTCCATACAACACTTCGTCCGCAGCACTGCTGAGGGTCTGAAAACTGGTTTTATCACTGATCTCTAATGGCTGGCGCTCCTGCCAGATCAGCGTTTGGTTGTCAGCGCGGTATAACGCCAGGCGGAGAGGTTTTTTGTAAATACGCAAAGCCATGGCTGAAGTTTGTAGCAATTGATACTCTGTCCGATCTGTCAATTCATAAGGTACTTGGGAAAAATTCGTTTTAATGACAATGGGCGCTGCCTTATTGCCAGCCTCACTTAATTGTCCATGCAAACCAGCCTGTACCCTGAACATATCAGGACGCAGCAAACTAATACGCATCAGGCTGCCATTGTCTGTTTTGATGTCTATCTGGTTTTGTGCAGAACCGGCTAGGGATTGCGGACTTCCGGTTAAATTGCCGATGGATACTGCCGAAGCAGGCCCAGCTAAGATCAGACTAATGGCACTGGCGATAAAGGTCTTCCCCATTCCTACTGACATTATTTCTCCCCGAATAGTTTATTTATTGTTTTTTTAAAAATTTTATAGAATATCTGGTACGCCAGAACGGCATTTTTTATCCATCAAAACCATATCCTCACTGTCAGGAAAGCCTCACAGCGTGATCGATGCTCTGCTCAAGTTCAGAACAGTAGGAAAGCTTATATTGAAAGAAGTTCATCCCATGCGGCCGAATTTTTATCTGCATGATGATAATTTTCAGTACTTTGCCTGAAAATCGCAAGAAAACACCTCCGCACTAAGAAATATCAAGCTTTGCTTCACATTCCTATGACAATATGTATAAATCTATCTACAAATTTGGTATAAAGTTGAGTCAGGATAAAAGCGAATATCTTGAATAACAAAAAATAATTTAAGTGTTAGTGTGTCAAAAAAATCTTCACACTGGCGACGAAAAATAAACGCGAAAAAAGTCGCTGCTCAGGCTGGCGTTGTCTTCTTCAGTAAATGGAAGATAAAAACGCCCTCCGCTGGCGGTGTCTTTTTTTATTGAGACAAATTCACGGTTTTAAGCCCCATCATGCGTATCTTGCTTGCAGAAGACGACGGTGTTCTGGCCGACGGTCTGACCCGTTCATTACGTCAATCCGGTTATGCCACCGATTGCGTCCACAATGGACAAGAGGCAGACACTGCCTTATCGACTCAGGATTTTGATTTATTAATACTGGATCTTGGACTGCCAAAATTGAGTGGACTGGAGGTTCTGCGTCGCTTGCGTGCCCGCAACTCCCATTTGCCGGTGTTAATTTTAACGGCCGCGGACTCCATCGAGCAACGTGTTAAAGGTCTCGATCTTGGGGCAGATGATTATATGGCCAAACCCTTCGCCTTATCCGAGCTCGAAGCCCGCGTCCGAGCATTGACCAGACGCGGCGCCGGTGGTGGACCGACTATCATCAAGCACGGGCCGCTCAGCTACGATCAGGTGGGACGCATTGCCTATATCCACGAGCAAATGCTGGATTTGTCAGCACGTGAATTAGGTTTATTGGAAGTATTGCTGCAAAGAACCGGACGACTAGTATCCAAAGATCAATTAGTCGATCATCTGTGTGAATGGGGTGAAGAAGTCAGCAATAATGCGATTGAAGTCTACGTTCATCGCTTACGCAAGAAAATTGAAATCGATGGCGTCAGGATTGCAACGGTACGCGGTTTGGGCTACTGCTTAGAAAAATTCTTTGTTGCACCTGCTGCTAAAACAGCGACTGATGCAACCACGGTCACCCACAGCGAAACACAATGAACACAGAAAGCAGTGTAAAACCAATGGCAGCGCAGCCATCGCCCGAGAATACACTGCTGAGTCTGTCCGAGGAAGTGAACCAACGCTCATTGTTTGGTGAAATTCTGGATTGGATGCTGGCGCCATTGTTACTGCTTTGGCCTATGAGTATTGCGATCACCTATCTGGTTGCGAAATCAATTGCCAACCAACCATTTGACCATGCCCTTGAGAATAAGCTCACTGTCTTATCGCAACAAATTAAACAAGTCGATGGTAAACTCCTGTCGCAAATGACACAGCAAGCGCGCGATATTTTACGTGCTGACGATCTGGATACCGTCTATTTCCAGGTAAAGTCAACGAGTGGTGTCGTCATCGAAGGCGACCCCGCCCTGCCGCCACCGGAAGAGGATGAAAAACCCGCCGCTGGTAACACCCAATTTCGAACAGCTAGTTTACGTGGCGTTGACTTGCGCATTGCTTATGCCTACATCGAAATTCCTAATGTCTCATTGACACAAACAGGCGCAGCAGCGTTGCCAACACAAAGCGCGGATAGTCATCGCCAACTGATTTTGGTTCAGTTAGCAGAAAGTCTGGAAAAGCGCTCCAACCTCGCCAATGAAATCATTAAGGGTGTAATTCTCCCGCAATTCATCATTCTGCCTATCGCGCTGGCACTCGTCTGGTTTGCGCTGAGCCGCGGCCTTTCACCGCTGGCCGAGTTGCAGCAAAGAATACGCGCGCGTCGGCCAGATGATTTGAGTCCGATTGATTCACGTCAGGTACCAGAGGAAATTACACCACTGGTCAACTCGCTCAACGACATGTTAGGGCGACTAACGATGACCATCGATAGCCAAAAGCGTTTTATTGCTGACGCTGCCCATCAAATGAAGACACCATTGGCAGGTATGCGCATGCAATCAGAACTCGCTTTAAGGCAAACTGATCAGGAAGAAATCCATCGTTCTTTATTACAACTATCCACCAGTTCCGAAGCCGCTACCCGTCTTATTAACCAATTGTTGATGATGGCGAAAGCAGAAAACCAAACGCCATCTCATCGACCTTTAGACAGGATTAATTTAAACGAACTGGCAATGGATGTTGTACGCGATTGGATACCTGCCTCATTTACCAAACGAATCGATCTGGGTTTTGAACAAACGGACGACGCTGTCATTATTTTTGGCAATCCCATCATGTTAAAAGAGATGTTGAGCAACCTCATCGACAATGCGATTCGCTACACACCAGAAGGACACAGCGTCACCGTCAAAGTTAACAACGATCAGGCACAACAACTAGCAATTTTGGAGGTGGAAGACAATGGTCCGGGAATTCCACATGCCGAGCGTGAACACGTATTTGAACGTTTTTACCGCATACTAGGAAGTAACACGCAGGGCAGCGGTCTGGGATTAGCGATCGTGCGTGAGATCGTATTGCAACATGATGCACAAATCACCATCAGCGATAATCCGCACCCGCAGGATCAACAATTCCCGGGATGTGTATTCCGGATTTATTTCAGGTTAAATCCTTTTGATGAATTTGTTCCTGAAGCTAACTGAGGCCGATTGCTATGAACAAAAAACCAGGACAAAAGCCACCTCACTACTGGCGCAGTACCAAGCGACTCACCAGTACTTTGCTCCTCTTTTGGTTCATACTGACTTTCGGTAGTTTATTTTTCGCCCGCCAGCTATCGACACTGCATTTCTTCAGTTGGCCGTTATCTTTCTATATGGCGGCGCAAGGACTGACGTTGAGTTTTGTCCTGATCTTAGCTGTGTATTCGCTGGGAATGCATTGGATAAGCCGTTCAAAAAAAGAAGGTGATGACTCATGTCGCAAACAAACTATTCCCGAAAATTGACCACGTATTATCTTTGGTACACAGCACTCTTTTTTGTGTTCCTGATCAGCCTTGCGATGCTTGAACGAGAAGGTGTTCCACGTTCATGGATAGGCTATTTATTTATGTTCGTGACCATCGTGATTTATGCTGGCATTGGGGTCTTATGCCGGACATCGGATATCACGGAATACTATGTTGCGGGACGCCGGGTCCCCGCCGTTTTTAACGGTATGGCGACGGCGGCCGATTGGATTTCTGCGGCCAGCTTTTTAAGCCTGGCAGGGGGATTGTTTTTACAAGGATTTGACGGCTTTGCGTACATTGTTGGCTGGACGGGGGGATTCTGTCTGGTGGCAATGCTGATCGCACCGTACATTCGTAAGTTTGGACAATACACGATCCCGGATTTTTTGGGAGCACGTTTTTCTGGACCAGCAGGAACCAACATGGTCAGGTTGCTTGCTGTCTTTGCGACCGTGTTTATTTCTTTCATTTACGTTGTTGCGCAAATCTATGGCGTCGGACTGATTACCTCCCGCTTTACCGGCGTCGATTTTTCGGTAGGCATTTTTCTCGGGCTGGCGAGCATTTTGGTGTGTTCGTTTTTGGGTGGCATGCGTGCTATCACCTGGACGCAGGTGGCACAATACATCATTATCCTGATCGCATTTATGATTCCTGCCATTTGGCTATCAATCAAACATAGCGATAATCCCGTCCCACAAATCTCTTACGGGGCATTTTTACCGCAACTCAGTAGCCTCGAACATGGGTTCGAAAATGATCCTAAAGAAAAAGAAGTGCGGGCAATTTACCAATTGCGCGCGAATGAATTTCTGGAAAAAATTCAGCACCTTCCAACTTCCTGGGAAAATGGTCGTACAGAGTTAACCAAAGAGTTAGAAAAACTAAAATCTGAATCGGGTAATCTGATTGCCATCAAAAATGCCAGCCGGATTTTGGCAAGTTACCCCTCAACACCGGAAGAAGCCCGCAGTCGCTGGACCGATGTCCGGAATTCCTACCTCGCAAAAGCGCAACCCGGTTTTTCACAATACACCCCTTATGCAGCAAAGACTGCGTCTGAATCGGACGTCAAGCGCAATAACTTTATCGCGCTGGTGTTATGCCTGATGATGGGTACAGCTGCACTGCCCCATGTATTGACGCGCTACTACACCACACCATCCGTGACAGCCAGCCGCGACTCGGTATTCTGGTCTTTGTTCTTTATCATGTTGCTCTATATCACAATCCCGGCGATTGCTATTTTGATCAAGTATGATATTTACACTTCCTTAGTCGGCACAAAGTTTTCCAATTTACCGTCGTGGGTGACATACTGGGCGAACATTGATAAGCTCAATCCGCTCATCAGCATTATTGATGTGAATAAAGATGGCATCGTACAACTTTCAGAAATCAATATTGACGGCGATATCATCGTCCTGGCGACACCGGAAATCGCCGGATTGCCCTATGTCATTTCAGGTTTAGTTGCGGCGGGCGGATTAGCGGCGGCCTTATCGACGGCGGACGGTTTGCTGCTGACAATTTCTAATTCTTTATCGCACGATATTTATTACAAAATGGTCGATCCGTCTGCTTCAACGCAAAAGCGTGTAACGATTTCTAAGCTATTTCTATTGGTTGTCGCCTTATTCGCGGCGTATATTGCCTCATTGAAACCCGCAGATATTTTGTCGCTGGTTGGTGCAGCTTTTTCTGTTGCCGCCTCTACGCTATTTCCTGCACTGGTATTGGGCATATTCTGGAAACGGACGAACCATCAAGGTGCAGTCGCAGGGATCATCATGGGTTTTTTTGTGTGTGTGTTTTACATGCTTTACACGCACCCCTTGTTCGGCGGCAACATGCAGAATCAATGGTGGCATATCGCACCAATATCTGCTGGTGTATTTGGCGTACCTGCGGGGTTTATGACGATGGCGCTTGTTAGTCTTTGCACACCTAAACCAGATGCAAAAACACTAGAACTGATTGATTATCTACGCGCCCCCTGAGATTGATGCAGATACCAGATGTCAGGTGGCACGTTTCTTGATATAGTCAAAATCAACAGCACTCGCGGAACGATGACATGGCAAAATTTTTTAATGAAATGAATGCTGAGGATGTAACCAGCGCAAATGGTCTTCATATTACACGCGAGCACTATCGCGATTTTGATCAGTGGCTAAAGCAACAAACTAGCGAACGTCTGCAACGAAAACGGGCAGAAGCTGATCTGAGTTTTCGCCGCGTCGGTATCACTTTTGCGGTGTATGGTGACGATGCTGGTACGGAGCGGCTGATCCCGTTCGATATTATTCCACGCATTATTCCTGCGCATGAGTGGCAACAATTGCAAACAGGTCTGGTACAACGCGTGCAAGCCCTCAATATGTTCATTCATGATATTTATCACGATCAGAACATCATTAAAGCCGGCATTATTCCACCCGAGCAAATTTATAAAAATGCACAATACCGGCCTGAGATGCAAGGGATCTCCGTCGCTTCTGATATCTATGCCCATATTGCAGGCGTCGATATCGTGCGTGCTGGTCAGGGTGAATTTTACGTTCTGGAAGACAATTTACGTGTTCCCTCTGGCGTGTCTTACATGCTGGAAGATCGCAAAATGATGATGCGGCTTTTCCCGGAATTATTTAGCAGCAATAAAATCGCACCGGTCGATCACTATCCGGATATGTTGCTTGACAACCTCCGTTCTGTCGCCCCCGTGGGCATCGACGATCCGACGGTCGTTGTGATGACACCGGGCATGTACAACTCAGCGTATTTTGAACATGCGTTTCTGGCACAGCAAATGGGCGTCGAACTGGTTGAAGGTAAAGACTTGTTCGTCAACGATAACGCCGTGTATATGCGCACCACACGCGGCCCAAAACGCGTCGATGTCATTTATCGTCGTGTCGACGATGATTTCTTAGATCCACTTGCATTCCGGCCTGACTCATCCCTCGGCGTACCGGGTTTACTATCGGTGTATCGTTCGGGTCGCGTGACACTCGCCAATGCGATAGGCACGGGCGTTGCGGATGACAAATCAATTTACCCTTACGTGCCGGACATGATCAAGTTCTATTTATCGGAACAGCCGATTTTAAATAATGTCCCGACTTATCAATGTCGAAAACCTGAGGATCTGGCTTATACCTTAGCCAACCTGGCCGAACTGGTCGTCAAAGAAGTACATGGTGCGGGCGGCTATGGCATGCTGGTGGGCCCGGCATCGACCAAACAACAAATAGAAGATTTCCGTCAGCGAGTCATTGCCAAGCCGGATGGCTACATCGCCCAACCTACATTGGCCCTGTCAGCCTGCCCGACTTTTGTGGAGAGTGGCATAGCCCCAAGGCATATCGATTTAAGACCGTTTGTGTTGTCGGGCAAGACTATTTCTATGGTACCCGGCGGCTTGACCCGCGTTGCGTTGCAAGAAGGTTCATTGGTCGTCAATTCATCGCAAGGCGGTGGCACAAAAGATACCTGGGTCTTAGAAAAATAAACGTCAGATCACAAAAATAGTTCGTCGCGCAACCATGCGTACAAGGAAACATCATGTTAAGTCGCACCGCTGATCATTTATTCTGGATGGCACGCTACACTGAACGTGCCGAAAATACGGCCCGCATGTTAGATGTAAACGTGCAAACCTCAATGCTGCCGCAATCTGCAGAAAATGCAGAACAAGGGTGGCGTGCCATGTTAGGCATTTCCGAACTGCAATCGGCGTATGATCATCACTACGGCTTACTGACAAAAAAAGATGTGTTGGACTTTATGGTGCGTGACCCCATGAATCCATCTTCTATTGCATCTTGTCTGAAAGAAGCTCGTGAGAACGCGCGTGCAGTGCGCGGTACACTGACGACCGAAGTATGGGAAACCCAAAATGCGACGTGGCTGGAAGTACAAGAAAAACTCGCCAGCGGCATGCTTGAACAAGATCCGGGACAATTTTTTGAATGGGTCAAATTCCGCTCACACCTGTCGCGCGGCGTGACTCTCGGCACCATGCTCAAAGACGAGGCCGTCCACTTTATTCGCTTAGGAACATTCTTAGAGCGTGCAGATAACACGGCACGGATTCTGGACGTGAAGTTTCATAGTATCAGCGAGGTTGATCGCCATCATCAGGTCATGCAACGAGACTTTTACTATTGGGGCGCATTGTTACGGTCAGTGTCTGGTTTTGAAATCTACCGCAAAGTCTATCGCGATGTAATTACACCAGAACGTGTCGCCGAGCTCTTAATGTTACGCGGCGATATGCCACGCTCACTGCTGGCATGTATGGATGAAGTTGTTGCCAACCTTGCTGAGGTGCGTAACGATGTTTCAGCGGATACTGAGCGACTTGCCGGCAAACTCCATGCAGAGCTGAAATTTGCGAAGATCGAGGATATTCTCGCCGCTGGATTACATGACACGTTGACTGAGTTTTTAGAGCGGATCTTTGAATTAGGTAATCGCATCAGCCGCGATTTTCTGGTTCCGCTGGCTGCTTAGTATTCATATGCAACTCCTTATTCAGCATCAAACAACTTATCACTATTCGCTGCCGTCAACGTATACGATTCAACAGTTACGTTTGACGCCGCGGATAGAAACGCATCAGCAAGTCATTCAATGGGAAGTCAAAACTGCAGGGCATAAAACGGCGTTTATCGACGCTTACAATAATCAGTCGCACACGTTAACAATCACGGGTTCGCATTCGACGATCAGCATTCTGGCGCATGGCGTCGTTGATGTCATTACACCAGCCGGCGGAAGGATCGTCGATTCGGAAAATTTTTCGCCATTGGTATTTACCGTCCCCACCCGACTCACCGCAGCAACGCCAGCGATTTCTGACTTTGCTTACCAATATCTACCTCGGGATGGTGCTGCGTCGACAACAGAACTATTGCAATTAGCGACCCAGATTCAAATGGCCGTCGCTTATCGCAGTGGCTCCACCATTGTCACGAGCACCGCCGATGATGCCTTGAGTATGGGTCTTGGCGTATGCCAGGATCATGCGCATTTATTTTTGGCATGCTGCCATGTACGGGGCATTCCAGCACGCTATGTGTCTGGTTACATTGATCCCGAAACGAGTGATCACGCCGATAGTCATGCCTGGGTTGATGCGTGGGTGCAAGACAGTGATTACCAAGGCTGGGTGAGTGTCGATGTCACGCATGCGTGTCTGATGACAGATGCGTATTGTCGACTTGCTATCGGTCGCGATTACGACTCTGCCGCTCCCGTAAGAGGTGTACGCCGAGGTGGTGGTAATGAAACATTGGAAGTCAGTGTGCACGTCACCCCACGTTGATCGTGATTGCCGCATTTCAACTAACTCGTCTCAGATGGGATGAGGTAAAATCCCATTTCGATCTTAAATGCTTTATTGAATTATGACTTACTGTGTTGGCATCCGCCTGAACGCCGGGCTGGTTTTTTTGTCAGATTCCCGCACCAATGCAGGAGTAGACCAGGTCGGTACATTCCGTAAAATGTCCGTCTTTGAAAATCCTGGCGACCGCATGATGGTGTTGATGACGGCCGGAAATTTGTCTATTTCACAATCCGTACGTGAATTATTAGCCGATTTTAAAGATGAAAATGGCAATAGCATCTGGAATGTGCCGAATATGTACGAAGCTGCGCGTATTCTGGGCTCTGCCGTGCGCACAGTACACCAGCGCGACGCCAAAGCATTAGCTGATTTCGGCATTGATTTTAATGTGAGCCTGATGTTTGGTGGACAGATTGGCGAAGAACGTTGTCGTTTATTTCAGATTTATGCCGCGGGTAATTTTATCGAGGCGCATGACGAAAATACCTACTTCCAGATCGGTGAAGCTAAATATGGTAAACCGATTTTAGATCGCGTTATCAATCCAGGTACGAGCCTCGATGAAGCTGCAAAATGTGCGCTGATTTCAATGGACTCAACCTTACGTTCCAATGTCTCTGTTGGATTGCCGCTTGATTTATTGGTGTATGAAAACAATCGCCTCGCGGTAACTCGCTTTGTCACGATCGATGAAAAAAACCAGTATTTCCAAATGATCCGCAATACATGGGGGCAGCAGTTAAAAGTGGTGTTTGAAGGGATTGAAGCCCCCATCTGGGATGCCAACGTCAATTTGGAAAAAAGCAGCCAATCGGCAAGTTCTGCAGTTTTATCCAAGTCAGGTGTGCGCAACACACCTGTCCTGGTTGCTCATCCGCGCAATTTTGACAGCAAATCATCCTCCAACGAAATTCAGTCTTTTGCGAGCCAGACGACCTCAGGTAAGCAACACTGACAGCGCCTTAAGCCTTGGATTGATGCCAATCGCAATCGGCAGCGTGATCATTCACCATGCCGATTGCTTGCATATAAGCATAAATAATCGTTGATCCCACAAACTTGAAACCACGTCGGCGCAAATCCTTGGAGATCTCGTCTGACAGGGGTGTGGTGATAATGCGTTCGCCCGTATTGTGAATCGGCTTACCATCGACATAAGCCCATAAATACGCGTCTAAGCTCCCCGCTTCTTCAACCAAACGTAAATACGCTTTCGCGTTCGTGATTGCCGCCGCGACCTTTAAGCGATTCCGGATAATCCCCGGATCAGCCAATAGTAAGGCAACTTTTTCCTCATCGTAACGAGCAATTTTTTGCGCATCCCAATCGTCGAATAAGCGCCGGTAATTGTCTCGTTTATTCAGCACTGTTTCCCAACTCAATCCCGCTTGCGCCCCCTCGAGATTCAGCATCTCAAATAAACGCCGCTCATCATGGCACGGGACACCCCACTCATGATCATGGTAATCGAGATACAGCGGATTGGCTGGATTAGCCCAGCTACAGCGTTTTTTTTGCATAGAGCGAGAACGTGAGTGAGGAGTAGAAACTTAGCAGCATTCTATTGTACGCCGGAAATTTTGCGACTCCAACACACATTCACTGAGCCCCCTTCGGACACCCATCAGACACCCATCGGGCACCATGCACCACTTACTTTCTTGTCATCAACAAGAGAGGGGCTCCCTTGTTCAGATTGGCAGTTTTCGACGATGAATTGTCACCTTTAGCGGTGTTTGACTTGAATGCCGGTTCATACAATCGGTGCACGATGTGCAAAGTCCGACTCTGAACAATCAAGCGTTCAACAGATCCTTGTCAGCCAATGGATCTCGCCATCGAAATCACCTCACTATTTTTTGCGTCAGCCTTTTTAAGGGAGTTGTATGTTGTCCATGAAAATCAACAATAGGAACATCCTTTCTCATCTCAGTCTTACTGCTCTACTGGTGTATAGCGGCACCGCACTCTCAGTGCATGCATCTGAGAATCAGCAGATAGCCAGCTCATCACCCCCATCCACCGAGCGCGACCAAGCGGAAGGACCAACGCCGCCATGTCACGATAGGAAGACCGTGATTGTCTCGGGACTGGATCTTCTGTCGAAAGAAGCGCAAGAAAAAATAATGGATCGCATTCCACTTTGTCTTGAACAAAAAAATCTCAATGCCATTTCAAAATGGATGACAGCATCGTTCGCGAGAGAGGGATATTTTCATATCCATCTGAAAGATCAATCATCACTTTCCAACGAGAACGTCCAGCTTCATATTGAACCTGTTCGAATCGCGGATATTGTGGGTGCTAGTCAGACGATGAATCCAAATGTCATATTCCCAGGCTACAAGGCGCATCCCTATCTTCACCTCCGCGATCTGGAAGAAGGCTTAGATCAGATGAATCGCCTGAGCAGCAATCATGTCGAAATCGATATCGAACCTGTCTCAGAGGGTATGGTGCTGATAAAAATGAAGAATCAAGACAAGTCCCGTTTTCACGGCAGTCTTGGCCTTACCAACACTGGCGAAAAAATCACAGGAAAAGTCGTCAAACAAGCGAGTGTCTCGCTCGACAGCCCGTTTGGATTATCTGACTTCATCTCCGCAGGTGGCAGTCGATCATCTGGCATGGAAGCGATCAGTACGTCTTACAACATGCCGTATGGTTATTGGTTGTTGAGTGGCACTGCAAGCGACACCGATAAAAAATATAGATTGCCGTTCGCCACGACCTCGGGCCAACGACGCGCGCTGACACACTATGTTGCCATCCAGCTTGAACGTGTTATTGAGCGAAACAGGGCGAGCATAACCAGTCTCTCAGGCCAATTATCGCGTGCCAATGTACAAAAGACGCTTAATGGCGCGATGATCGAGGAGCAAAGCCCGGTGATTACCAAATCATTACTGGGCATCCATCACACCGCCCTCCTCGGAAATTCAAGCCTGAAAACCGATCTGGAATGGCAACGAGGGCTCGAGCAACTCAATGCCACCAGAGATTTACCGACAAAAGACAGCGACGGTCCGCATGCACAATTTAATAAATTTCTCCTTTCAGGCAACTGGAGCGGGAGCTTCACTGTTGATCATCGTACACTGAACTACGAGCATCAATTCTTCGGTCAATACGCAACCCATGCATTGTATGGCAGAGAGCAACTGAGCATTTCTGATCCTCCTTATATTCGTGGCATGTCAGACTGGGACATCTCAGGCGACACAGGATTTGTGTTTCACCATACGTTGTCGATGCCGTTGCCATCCTCGTCAGTTGACCTTCGCCCACGGATCGGCTTTGATATCGGTCAAGTATGGAATAGCGGACATCACCAAGACAAACTATTCGCACGTAGCGCCAGCATCGGCATGACAATCAGAGCAAAAAATATGGTTTTTGATGTGGATTATGCGAAGGGAAATACGACCTCCGACACCTGTGGCGTCCACCACCTTTTTGCATCTGGTACGTGGTCTTTCTAAGCGATCGATGATGATGCCATGTCATCTGACGAGCAGTACAAACTCAGATGACATGCATGTAGCTTGGTAGTGGCATACCTGCATATGGGCTCACCAATAATTGACTATGCCGCCGAAATTGACTTGGCGTCGTATCGTACCAGCGACGAAATGTACGGCTAAAGTTACGTGGATCTTGATAACCAAGCCGCAACGCAATGATTTCAATCGTATCGGATGTGTTTTTCAGATACCAACTTGCAAGTTCTTTATTACAGCTATCAATGAGATCCTGAAAACTCGTTCCCTCTTCTTTTAAATTGCGCATGAGTGTTCGGCTCGATACACATAACTGCGACGCAACATAAGACAACCCGGGCAACCCCTCAGTCATAGCATCAATTTTTTTCACCACGTCGATCACCCGCGATGCAAAGGATGGCTTTCGTCCTGCGAGACGCTGTCTTTTTTTCTCGCATTCGTATAAGGATGTTTGCATCACTTCAGCGTCCGCTGTGATGCAGGTTTTATTGAGCATCTTGGGTGGCAAATAGAAAGTTAGCTTCGGTAAACCAAAGCGAATCTGACAAGGACTAAAATGGCGATAAATTTCAAAGTAATCCTCCTGAACAAACGGCAAATCAACAACGACCCAATCTAAATGCGATGCCATAGATGTCTGAAAAAACAGAACCATCGAGGCGAAGACGGATTCAAATAGAAATTGATTAAATTCGTCTAAGGCACCTTTTCTTGATACGATGAATTTCCCGCCGTAGACATCTTCAATGTATTCAAACGTACAGGCATTTGTACGCAGGTGAGCGTAGCGCGCGATGGTTTGCATGGCGACGCGGATAGTAGGGCAAGATGTCGCAGCAAGCCCCACAACTCCGTGGATCACGGGCGAATTATCGTGCCCAAACTCAAGTCCTAACCACGGGCAACATAATATTTTCTTAGCTTCGCTGACAATTTTTTTACAGACCTGGATATCGATCAGTGCATCAGGGATATGAATATCCTCCAGCCTGAGATTAGCCGCATCAAAGACACGTTGAACGTCAACGTTTCGCGCAATCAACTGCGAATATGTTAGTCGTAAATAAGATGAGTGAACGTAATTATCTGGCTGTGTTTGGATTGACGGCATTGATAACTTCCTTGAGCAAAATTTCTCTCAAAGTTTAAATCCCATCAATCACTCATGCATCGCAATGAAACACAATATTACACAGTGTAACTAAGCAGTGCGTAATGAAACAATCACTTCTCAAAAAAACAGTGGCGTATTAATACAAAAGAGAGAAAAGCAACGGATCGCAAGGTTTCGCTTTTTACCATCAGTTGCTTTTCAATTCACATTCCATGCGGCATCGGGGTAACGATGCGCATTTCTTTGAAAGAGGAGCGAACGAGTTGGTAGCTGGCATTGCTACCATAGGCACTCACGAATGATGGTAAGCTTGTCGTCGCCGGGCACACACCTGTATTTCGGTAACTGAGCGCAGAACTCAGCATTGTTTCTGCTGTATCCCCACGTTGATGCGTGAAATCATCGGGCACCTGACAAGTTGGCGCAAACCCATCTGCATAGTCACCAAAGCCTTTATCATTGACGCCTTTAAATTGAATAGAAAAGTACGTCCAACCACAATTATCTTGTGGCACGAATCCATATGGTTTTCCACGAGTCGTCGAACCAATGAGATCCACCGCCACATTCACACCACGTAAGCTGTTGATGACAGACTCACTGGCTGAAGCAGTACCAAAAGTGACTAATAAACTCACATGATTTAAACCCAGAGTTGGTAAGGCTTGATTCGAGGTACCCACAGCATAAAATGGATAACTAGTATTTTGAGATGTCTGCTTATCGTTATATGTCAGTGTTTCAAAATTGTGATTAGTGGTATTCGCGGGTCCGGCAATCATGTAGGCCAGCTCACTGGCGATATAAAGCAAGCCACCGCCGTTGTAACGTAAATCAATGATTAAATCACTGACACCTGCCGCTTTGAGTTGGTTGATGGCATTCGTCAACTCTGCCTCGGATTGCGCAATCTGGGTATCGAAAATGAAATAACCGACATTGCCATTCGTTGTTGGAATAATTTTGATGTTTTTAACAGTGACTTCAGGGTAAGCTGCACTGGTCATGGTAATGCCTGCCTGGCCATTAAAGCCAAAGGAGTGCGTCGCAGCCGGACCAGGCAACAACGCAGCATTGAGCACGTTGACATCTGCCGCAACATCGTCGTTCACAAAATCTAAACCGTCAATCGAAGTCAGTTTCGCTCCACGTGTGATACCTGCTAATGCTGCGGGAGATCCAGGCGCCACGTCAGCGACAATCCAATTACGCGGTGGGGAGCTATTGAGCGCCGCCCATTGAATACCAAAATCAAGTGGATTACCGCTCGATTCAGCGTCCCATGACGCTGTCGTTTGCGACCAATGAAACTGATCGACAGGAACACCCTTCGCATCTAATGCTGTCGTTTTAAGCACCGCGAAATAATCCTGGGCGGTCGCATAATTTTCGGCGTTGAGGTTAGTGGGAAGTTGCTGGTACCACAGATAGGTCTGGTTAACGAAAGAAGCGATATACGATTTCTCATCATTGATCGTTCCCTGCTGATCCACCGTGTTGGGGCGTGGTTTAGCACACATATTAGCCAATGAGCTGGTAAAAATGGGCGTACCTGTCGAACTGCCACCTCCGCCGCCACCGCAAGCGGTTAACAGAGTAACGACGCTGAAAATCAGGAATTTTTTCATAGCTGGGGCGGAATGTATTGAGTTAAATGAATACCGGCGAATCACCACAAAGATGCTTGACGTATTGTAGATCAGAATTTCGCGTTTGTTGTTTCCGGATTTAATGAATAAAAGACAGTGCAAACACCTTAAAGAAAAAAACGCCACACGATGGTGTGACGTTTTTCTGAGTGATGCAGAGGAGACAGAGCCCCTCGGGGACCCGCATGAAAGCGAATGTTTAGACGACGATCGTTGGATGCTCGTTACCTTCACGCGCACGGATCTCGCCGATCCGGGAGACTGTTTCACCAGATGCCGCCAAATGAGCGATCGCCGCATCCGCATTGTCAGCAGAAACAATCACGACCATACCGATACCGCAGTTAAATACGCGGTGCATTTCTGCATCAGCGACGCCGCCGTGTTGTTGCAGCCAGGTGAACAGCGGTGGCATGACCCAGCCATCTTTGTGCAAGACGGCTGTTAATTTATCGCCTAAAACGCGTGGTACGTTTTCAACCAGACCGCCGCCGGTGATGTGCGCCATCCCTTTGACTTCGATGGCTTCCATCAGCGCCAGCAAAGGTTTAACGTAAATACGAGTCGGTGCCATCAAGGCATCACCCAGTGTACGGCCATGGAAATCGGCGTTCAAATCAGGTTGAGCAACTTCGATGATTTTACGCACCAGAGAGAAACCGTTTGAATGGATACCCGAAGAAGCCAGACCCAGGATCACGTCACCAGGCTGGATTTTGCTACCGTCAATGATTTTAGATTTTTCTACCGCACCGACCGCAAAACCTGCCAGATCGTATTCGCCATCAGGGTACATGGATGGCATTTCGGCCGTTTCGCCACCAATCAATGCACAACCCGCTTGTTCGCAACCAGCGGCAACACCTTTGATGACGTCAGTTGCTGTAGCAACATCTAACTTGCCGCAGGCAAAATAATCCAGGAAAAACAAAGGTTCTGCACCTTGCACCAGAATATCATTGACGCTCATCGCAACCAGATCGATACCAACGGTGTCATGTTTATTCAGATGAAAAGCGAGCTTCAGTTTGGTACCAACACCATCTGTACCGGAAACCAACACAGGTTCTTTGTACTTTTTGCTGACTTCGAACATCGCACCGAAGCCACCAATACCTGCCATTACGCCTTCGCGCATGGTTCGTTTAGCAAAAGGTTTGATGGCATCGACGAGGGCGTCGCCAGCAACCATATCGACACCAGCGTCGGCGTAAGAGAGAGAAACAGAGGTAGGAGTGCTCATGATAGTCGTCAGTAGGGGCTTGAGGCGGTAAAATAGAGGAATTGCCAGAAAACTCCGGCAAAAACGCTATTTTAACAAAATGACCGCGGCTTGACCTATATTTGGACAAGACCTCATCAACACATCAGCAAATAATTTTATAAGCGAACAGTCAATACGATGTCACTCTCTATTACAACCGAGCAAAAACAAACCCTGCTATGGCTGGCGACAGGATGCGCACTATTGGTCTTGTTCTCTATGCTGGGTCCGGTTCTGATGCCGTTTATTGTGTCAGCGACAATTGCCTATGTGCTCAATCCGTGGCTCGATCGCCTGTGCGCACTACGTATCGGACGTCTGCGGTTGCCGCGCTCGGTAGCGGCAACATTATTGATCGTGTTGTTTATTGCGCTGGTACTGGGCTTAATTTTCGTCATCGTCCCGATATTGAAACGGGAGATACCACAATTACAAGATGAAATTCCGCTGTTTTTGGACCGATTAGACCAGTTTCTCGGGCCAAAGCTGGCAGAATACGGCTACAACATCAAACTCGACAGTACCGGCATTAAAGCATTGTTAACTGAACAATTTGCCGGAAGCAGTGACGTTATCGGCAAAGCGATTCTGTCTTCTATCCGTGTTGGTGGTACAGCTGTTATTGGTATGGTTGCCAATTTGTTGTTAATTCCCATCGTTTTATTTTATTTATTGCTAGACTGGCATGCTTTGATTGAACGCTCAGCGCAATTTATTCCTCGCCGCTGGACACAGCGTGCCACTACTGCACTATTAGAAGTCGACGATATCCTCGCACAATATTTACGTGGGCAGCTGTTGGTGATGTTGGTATTGGCAATTTACTATTCTGCCGCACTGAGTATCGCGCGCTTTGACCTGGCGTTGCCAGTGGGCATTATTACCGGATTTTTGGTATTTATTCCGTATTTGGGCTTTGGACTGGGTCTGGTGTTGGCCCTAATCGGTGCCGTATTGCAATTTGATGGTGCGCATGGATTGATTGCGGTAGCAATCATTTACGGAGTTGGTCAAACGCTGGAATCTTTTTTCCTGACGCCGCGCTTAGTCGGCGAACGCATAGGTTTGCATCCTCTAACTGTCATTTTTGCCTTGATGGCATTTGGACAATTATTTGGTTTTATCGGCATATTGGTCGCTCTACCCGCGTCTGCTGTTGTATCGGTAGCAGTCAAACATCTGCGCGCCTCGTATTTTAATAGTCCTTTTTATCGACAGTCATGAGGCAATTACTTTTAGATCTGGATGCACAAAAATTGCCATCCCTGACCACCTTTGTGGTTGGTCAAAATGCCGAACTGGCGCAGTTATTGGGATTATTTTCTCAACGCATCGCTAGCCAGTACGGCGAACGTTCTGTGTATATCTGGGGCGAAGCTGGTGCCGGAAAGACGCATTTATTGCATGCACTGGCCGATCATCAAGAATCACGTTACATTCCCGCGAATGCCCCCGAAAGCGCGTTCGACTTTAGTGAAGCGGTGAGTTTGTATTTATTGGATGATTGCCACTTGCTATCGCCATTGAATCAGATTGCGGCATTTAATCTCTTCAATGAAGCGCGTGCGCACGGCGGTTTTCTGGTCGCAACGGGCAATCATCCACCGATGATTTTGAATGTACGCGACGATTTGCGTACACGCTTTGGCTGGGGCCTGATTTATCAGTTACACGGACTGACGGACGAGGATAAAATTGATGCTTTAGAACGAGCAGCTAACGCGAGGGGAATTCAATTGTCCGCTGGCGTGTTACCCTATCTGATTACCCATTATCAACGCGATATGAGCTCGTTATCAGACATGCTGGATCAGCTCGACCATTATTCTCTGGTCACCAAGCGTCCGATCACCTTGCCGCTGTTGCGTGAACTCATGCTGCAGCAACCCTGACAATGAACCAGACAATTTTGCAGACTATTTATGCGTCAATTAGCTTTATTTGATCTCGACCACACGCTGATACCAATTGATTCAGATTATGAATGGGGTCAATTTTTATGTCGTATCGGCGCCGTCGATGCCGACGCATTTGCCCGCCGCAATGCCGATTTTTTTGCGCAATATCAGGCTGGTACTTTAGATCCTGTCGAATATCTGGAATTTGCCTTAGGAACACTGGCGCAATTCAAACGTCCGCAACTCGATGAATTTCGGGCGCAGTTTATGCAAGAGGTAATACAACCTGCTTTGCTACCTGCAGCATTTGATCTATTGAAAAAACATCAGGATCAAGGTGATCTGATTGCGATTATCACCGCGACTAATCGTTTTGTGACAACACCGATTGCAGCCGCCTTAGGGGTCGAACATTTATTAGCAGCAGAACCAGAGCTGGACACACATCAAAATATCACTGGTAAATTGATCGGCGTACCTACTTCTGGCGCTGGCAAAGTCATCCATCTTCATGATTGGTTGTCCCAGCGTGATCAACAACTTAGCGATTTTACTCATAGCTATTTTTACAGCGACTCGCACAACGATATACCTCTGCTCGAGGTTGTAACGCATCCGGTCGCCACCAATCCAAACGCTAAACTCAGTGCCCACGCACAAGCGCGCGGATGGCCTCAGATTAACCTGTTTCATCAGCAATAATTCGCAAGCAATGATTAAGAAATTTATCCGCAAAATACTCGGTGTAAAAAATTCCGCTGAGTCTGGCAAAGCTAATCCTAAGCCAACCGTGTTGACCGCCAAAGACCACGGCATCAACCCCAAATTGGTCTCTGCCAATGCCATTCGCGTGACGCAGACTTTACAAGAAAACGGATTTAAAGCCTTTATCGTTGGCGGCGCGGTGCGTGACTTGCTGACCGGCGTCAAGCCAAAAGATTTCGATATTGCGACCAATGCGACACCTGAACAGGTAAAGCGTTTGTTCCGTCGCGCCTTCATCATCGGTCGTCGTTTTCAGATCGTTCATGTCATGTTTGGTCAGGATTTGTTGGAAGTGACCACCTTCCGCGGGCCGTCCAATGATGCGGCACCCAAAGACGAACATGGCCGTGTGTTGCGCGACAATACGTTCGGTGAACAGCATGAAGACGCTGCGCGCCGCGATTTCACGATTAACGCAATGTACTACGATCCTGCTTCTCAAACGGTGTTCGATTACCACGGTGGTATGAAAGATATCCGAAAAAAAATACTGCGCATTATCGGCGTTCCTGAAGCACGTTATCGCGAAGATCCTGTGCGGATGCTGCGTGTAGTGCGCTTTGCGGCAAAACTCCAATTTGATATTGACGCGGCAACCCGTGCTCCTATCGCAGTGATGGCGCCGTTGATTAACAATGTGCCAGCCGCTCGCGTATTTGATGAAATGTTGAAACTGCTGACCAGCGGACACGCGATGGCATGCTTGCAGCAATTGCGTAAAGAAGGCTTGCACCACGGTTTAATGCCACTGTTAGACGTGGTCATGGAACAACCCTTAGGTGAGAAATTCGTCACCCTCGCGCTCGCCAATACCGACGAGCGTGTGCAACAAGGCAAACCTGTTTCACCAAGCTTTTTATTTGCGTCATTGCTGTGGCATCAGGTACTTGAAAAATGGGACGCATATAAAGCCGCAGGTGAATTCCCTATCCCGGCATTACATCTGGCGGCAGATGATGTGTTGAATGCGCAAACAGATGCCCTGGCGATACAACGAAAAATTGGTTCAGATATGCGCGATATCTGGGCAATGCAGCCACGTTTTGAGAAACGTGTTGGCAAAACGCCATACAAAATGCTGGAACATCAGCGCTTACGTGCAGGCTATGATTTCTTGTTATTACGTTGTGCAAGCGGTGAACTGGATGCGGAAGTGGGCGAATGGTGGACTGGCTTTATCAATGGCGATGCTGAACAGCGTGAAAAACTGATCAATATGAAGCCGAAGACGCAGGGAACACCAGCCACCAAAAAGCGCAAACCGCGTCGTCGCTCGCCAAATAAGGTACAAGCCGAAGAATGATCACAACGTACATTGGCATCGGAGCCAATTTGGGTAACGCACGCGCAACCGTGAGAGAAGCGATTGACCGCCTGGCTCAAATAGCAGGGTGCAAACTGATGATGGCATCATCCTTGTACAGCAGCGCACCGATAGAATCCAGCGGTGACGATTATGTGAATGCTGTCGCTGGCTTACAAACGAGTCTGAGCGCACAACAATTGCTCAACGCCTTACAGGCGATAGAACTTGCATTTGGACGTGAGCGCCCTTACCGGAATGCCCCACGCACCTTAGATCTGGATGTATTACTCTACGGCACAGAAAAAATAGCCACAGAGACACTGGTCGTGCCGCATCCGCGTATGACGGAACGTGCATTTGTGCTATTGCCATTAATTCAGATCGCACCAGATATCGATATTCCAGGCCATGGTAGCGCAGTTGATTTGCTTGATAGCGTTAAGAATCAGGCGATTTTTCAATTAGCAGAAAGTAAACTAGCGCCTGAATAGCAACAATAAAATTTGAGTTAGACTGCGAAACAACGGCTAAACGCGAGCATCCAGCCTGGCTCAGAAGTACTAAATCAACAATAGAATCGTAGTCTGAGGTTATGGTGGAGACCAAACCGGCTGTCGTAAAAAATCAAATGACAGCATCACCTTTGGAGAAAAGAATGGCTGAATATTTACAAGATCGTAAAGCTGTCAGTGTTCCTGGCTTGCATAACATGCGGGTTCAGGGTGAAAAAATCACTATGCTGACCTGTTATGACGCAAGTTTCGCGGCACTCATGGACCGCTGTGGTGTCGACATTTTATTGATCGGTGACTCACTTGGCATGGTTTGCCAAGGCCATGATTCAACTTTACCCGTGACAGTAGCAGATATTGCCTATCACACAGCAGCAGTAGCGCGCGGCAATAAAAAAGCATTAATCGTCGCTGACATGCCGTTTGGCAGCTATGGGACACCAGAAACCGCTTACCAAAATGCTGTCCAACTGATACAAGCCGGTGCCCAAATGGTCAAACTTGAAGGTGGCACCTGGTTGGCGCCGACGATTAAATTCCTGACTGAGCGAGCGATTCCGGTATGCGCGCATCTGGGCCTGACACCACAATCTGTCAATGTGTTAGGTGGCTATAAAGTCCAAGGCAAAACCGACGCCACCGCAGGCTTACTCAAAATGGAAGCGTTGGCAGTACAAGCTGCAGGCGCTAGTTTGCTGGTGTTAGAAGCTATTCCGGCGACGCTGGGAAAAGAAGTGACCGACGATCTGGATATTCCAACTATTGGTATCGGCGCTGGTGTTGATTGTTCTGGTCAGGTACTAGTCATGCATGATTTGCTTGGCGTATTCCCGGGCCGTAAAGCCCGCTTCGTGAAAAATTTCATGGAAGGTCAAACCAATATCGACGCTGCCGTATTAGCTTATGTTGCGGCGGTCAAAGACAAATCCTTCCCAGCACCTGAACACTGTTTTTAACACCCCAACTACTAAATGCGCCCAGAGTGCAATAAAAATTGCCCCACCCTGAAAATGAGGCTGGGGCAATTTTTTAATCTTTTCAACATTTAGTCAGCTAAAAAATATTGCCAAAATGAAATTTTTAGATCAGAAACCGACATTTTTGGCACAATTTCAGTCGTTGATGCTTTTTTTACAAATACAGGTTTACGCGATCTATACGTTCGCCTAGACTATCTTTGCACCGTTTTTACACCTTCACCGTTATTCTGACCACTATCAAGTCGCCATGTTGGCGGCGATAAAAAGGAAGATCACATGAAGAAAAATATCCTGTTTTTGAGCGTCATTGCTACTCTCATTTCCTCTGGTGCTGCATTTGCAGATGAAGTTAAACCAGATAACGAAGTTACTTTCAACGCCAGCCTGGCAAGCGACTATCGCTATCGTGGCATCTCTCAAACACGTTTAGACCCAGCATTACAAGGTGGGGCAGACTACACCAACAATCCAACTGGCTTGTACGCTGGTACCTGGTTGTCCACGATTAAATGGATTTCTGATACACCAGGTGCAGGCAGCACTCCGGCAGAGTGGGATATCTACGCTGGCAAACGCGGTGAAGTAACAAAAGACATCTCTTATGACGTTGGCGTACTGGGCTACGTCTATATCAACAATAATCTGACTAACGTTGGTTTAAAAGATGCAAACACACTAGAAATCTACGGTCAACTCGGCTACGGTCCTGCGTATATCAAGTACTCTCACGCAGTAACGCCATTGTTCGGTATTGTTGACAGTAAAAACAGCGGCTATCTGGACGCAGGCGCAAATATCGAAATCAGCGAAGGTTTAACACTAAACCTGCACGTTGGTTACCAAAAAGTACAAGGGATGAATTCCAGCGCTGCGACTTACACTGACTACAAAGTCGGCATCAGCAAAGAATTTAAACAACTGGGTGGCGTTGTCGTCAGTCTGGCGGCTGTCGGTACCAATGCAGACAAAACATTTTATGCGTCTCCTGCGAATGGCAAATTCATGGGTAAAAACAGCGCAGTATTGATGGCGACAAAAACCTTCTAATTGCGTCGTTCCAGGAATCAGAACAAGGTAGGGTTCTCAACCCTACCTTTTTTATTTTTGAAAATTATTATCTGATCACAATCCGTTCATCCCCGATATGCCAATGTGCGTTCTCATCACTTTTGGCAACAAAGTTACCCTCTCGCTCGAGGTAAAACCTTAGCGCCACAACGCGCCCAGTTGTCTTTCATCTGCGATGCGTTCGGGTTACCACCGACTACGAAAGCGTATAAAGAACCGCCAGTCAACATCATGAAAGCGGCTCTTTATTCAGGCAATATTTACACGATCGTTTTGATTCAGTTTGGTTTCAAATGAACTGATCGCATTTCGCCGAGCCAGTGAAAGTAATCCAATTTGAATTTATCGACGCAGACTAGCCATGACGGGCAATCCATTCGCGCCCACTGCAATAAAAACCTCACCGCTGGCAACGCCTTCGTCGTTGCGCTCAAGATGAATTTTGAGTTGTTTGTCCACCGATACAAAGGTGCTTTTTCCTGCAGTAACAATACGATGACGCACATCGTCTGTACCCAGACTCGCGTAAAACAACATTCCACGTTTGACGATTTTTAATGTATCTCCATTCGAGAGATCGTATACGCCCACATACTCCGCTGCTATGGCCGGATCCATACGCAATGAAGGCACAGGTAATTCTATGGATTGCACAATAGCGCCTGCACTAACATTATCGGCAGCGGATGCAAGCTGCTGGGTCGATGCCAACACGATAGCGCTCAAAACAATAGTAATAAATTTAGACATGATGTGTCCTTATCTCTGCGTAGAAAGAATCAATTGATGAATCGAATTTTCGAAAAATAATTTTTCGGCCGTCATTCTTCAGCTATGAATAAGCACCACATCGAATGACAACCGAAGCATAGGTAATTTACATTTTGAGTAATAGGTCAATGCGACAAACCGCAATTTTTGGTGGATGAAACGAACTTATCGCGGGTTGAACATGTGGTGATTCAGTCGGATTTTTTTGAAAACGATGCAACAAGCTGAACCACGAGAGCAAGCCTGACTACGACCGTATTTTGATGGTTCTTACGGATTGAATCTGCCTGGCACAACGTCATTCCGTGTGTTTGGAGCAGAGTCCTGCGTCCTTTGATGAACGCTGAACGCATCTGCATTTTTGTCTTTTCTAAAATGAATAGCTGAAATCTGAACACGGTGCGTATTTAGGTATTCGATGTTATTGCCAGGCGAAAAACACAGAAAACGTACGTAAAAATATGTTTACAACAATGAAATATGCGTCCGTTTACACTTTTTTTACACCACCCCTTTCAAGCTATACGACATCTTTACCCATTTTTACCTATTGTCTTACCAGTTGTTACAGAAGTTAACTGGAGGTCATATGGAATTTTTATATTTGGGATACATGCTGGCATTTGCAGTGTGTACATTTGCCCTGATCAAGGGTTGCAGCCATCTTGGAGGCGGCTTATGAGCCTGTTTCAAATTATCGCAGCGGTGGTTTCCGCGTTGTTGTTGGTTTATCTGGTGTATGCCTTGTTGAAACCGGAGGCATTCTGATGAATCACTCCGCCTTCTTCCAAATCGCACTGTATATGGTGGTACTGACGGTACTTGCCGTGCCTTTGGGCTTGTATATCAATAAAGTCATGAGCGGCGAAAAAAATGCCCTTTCATGGTTGTTACAACCTGTCGAAAAATTCTTCTACAAAGTATTTGGTATTGATGCTGCTGAAGAAATGTCCTGGAAACACTACGCCATTACTTTAATGGCATTTAACGTTCTGGGTGTGCTCGTTGTTTATGCATTGCAACGCCTGCAACTCGTTTTGCCTTTGAATCCACAAGCATTGCCAGGCGTTGGCACGGACTCCTCGTTCAATACAGCAATCAGTTTTGTCACCAATACCAACTGGCAAAGTTATACGCCAGAAACCACCATGAGTTATTTGACGCAAATGACGGGTTTAAGCGTACAAAACTTTTTCTCCGCAGCGACAGGTCTGGCCGTCGCAGTTGCGTTAATTCGTGGTTTTGCGCGTCATACAGTACAAAGTATTGGTAACTTTTGGGTCGATCTGACACGCAGCACGTTGTACATCTTGTTGCCTTTGTCGTTTGTATTTGCTGTTGGCTTTTTAAGCCAAGGTGTCATCCAAAACTTTGACGCCTATAAAACTGCGCAATTAGTTGAAAAGCTCGACTACACCATTCCTAAAGTCGATGCTGCTGGTGCCCCAATCAATGATGCAGCTGGTAAGCCAGTCATGGAGGCACAAAGCACGACGACACAAACTTTGCCTATGGGTCCGGTCGCTTCACAAGAAGCGATCAAAATGGTCGGTACCAATGGTGGTGGCTTCTTTAATGCAAACTCTGCACATCCGTACGAAAACCCAACGCCGTTTTCGAACTTTTTGCAAATGATCGCGATTTTCTTGATCCCGGCAGCATTGTGTATCACGTTCGGTAAGATGGTCGGTGATAAACGTCAGGGTTGGGCAATTTTTGCAGTCATGGCTATCTTGTTTGTGACGTTTGCCGGTATCGCTATCGTCGCTGAACAACAAGGTAATCCGATGTTCGCCAAATTAGGTCTTGATCAGGCGATGAACAGTGCGCCTGCAATGTCTCAGGCTGGCGGCAATATGGAAGGGAAAGAAACTCGTTTCGGTATCGCCGCTTCTGGCTTGTTTGCAACAATTACCACAGCAGCATCCTGCGGCGCCGTGAACGCTATGCACGATTCATTTACACCGATCGGCGGCATGGTACCTCTGGTATTGATGAAGCTGGGTGAAGTCGTGTTTGGTGGTGTCGGTGCAGGTATGTATGGCATGTTGATTTTCGCGATTATGGCAGTGTTTATTGCCGGCTTGATGATTGGTCGTACGCCAGAATATCTGGGCAAGAAAATCGAAGCATTTGAAATGAAAATGATCGCCATCACTATTCTGATTGGCCCCTTGTTGGTACTGGTTGGTACGGCGATCTCGGTTATGGTCGCTGATGGTAAAGCTGGCATATCTAATCCTGGAGCGCATGGCTTTACAGAAATTTTGTATGCGTTCGTCTCTGCAGCCAATAACAACGGCAGCGCGTTTGCAGGTTTGAATGCAAACACACCGTTCTATAACACGATGTTAGCAATTGCAATGTGGTTTGGTCGTTTCTTCATCATCATTCCTATTCTGGCAGTTGCCGGTGCGATGGCACGTAAAAAACGTCTGGCAGCGACTGCAGGTACCTTGCCTACGCATGGCCCGCTGTTTGTTGCTCTGCTGCTCGGTACAGTGATTATTGTAGGTGCATTGACCTACATCCCTGCATTGGCGCTCGGTCCTATCGTTGAACACCTGACCATGATCGCCCAATAAAAGAAAGAAGAAAATGAGCCATAAAGTCGAATTATCGTTGCTGAATTCCAGCATAGTAAAACCAGCGATTGTCGATGCTTTCCGCAAATTGCAACCACAAATCCAGATGAAGAATCCGGTCATGTTTGTGGTGTATGTGGGTAGTATTCTGACCTCCGCATTAACCGTTCAAGCCTACGTCAGCAAAGGCGAAGCACCAGCAGGTTTCATTCTTGCTGTCAGTTTGTGGCTGTGGTTTACCGTCCTGTTTGCCAACTTTGCGGAAGCACTCGCAGAAGGACGCAGTAAAGCCCAGGCCGAATCCCTGCGCGGTGCAAAACAAGATGTACGCGCAAAAAAATTAACGAACGCTAAACGCAATGCACCACAAATGTTAGTCAGTGGCTCGACCTTACGCAAAGGCGATATCATTCTGATCGAAGCCAATGACGTCGTACCAGCTGATGGAGAAGTCATTGAAGGTGTTGCTTCTGTTGATGAATCCGCGATTACAGGTGAATCTGCACCAGTGATCCGCGAATCTGGCGGTGACTTCAGTGCAGTTACTGGTGGTACCCGTGTCTTGTCTGACTGGATCATCGTACGTGTGACAGTTAATCCAGGGGAAGCATTCCTGGATCGTATGATCGCCATGGTCGAGGGTGCGAAACGTCAAAAAACACCCAATGAAATCGCCTTGACGATCTTGTTAGTCGCATTGACTATCGTGTTCCTGTTAGCGACTGTCACTTTGCTGCCATTCTCCCAATTTAGCGTTGAAGCCTCTGGTGCGGGTACACCAGTAACCATCACCGTATTGGTCGCTTTGCTGGTGTGCCTGATCCCAACGACCATTGGTGGTTTGTTGTCAGCGATTGGTGTGGCGGGTATGAGCCGTATGATGCAAGCCAACGTGATTGCAACTTCTGGTCGTGCGGTGGAAGCAGCTGGTGACGTAGACGTGTTGTTGCTGGACAAAACCGGTACGATTACTTTGGGTAATCGCCAGGCGTCCACGTTCTATCCTGCCCCAGGCGTCACTGAAGAACAACTGGCCGATGCAGCGCAATTGTCTTCGCTGGCAGATGAAACACCTGAAGGTCGTAGTATCGTTATTCTGGCAAAGCAAAAATTCCAATTGCGTGAACGTGATATTCAAGCGTTGGGCGCAGAGTTCATCCCCTTTACGGCACAAACCCGTATGAGTGGTGTTGATCTGAACCAGGCTGGTGTCGTTCGCAAAATTCGTAAAGGCTCTGTGGATGCGACCCGCAAATACTTCACTGAAATGGGTCATAGCTTTCCACAAGCAGTGATAGACACCGTTGATCAGGTTGCACGCCAGGGTAGTACACCTCTGGTGGTCATTGATGATCAACGTGTCATGGGTGTGATTGAGCTCAAAGATATCGTGAAAGGTGGTATCAAGGAACGCTTCGCCGAATTGCGCAAAATGGGTATCAAAACCATTATGATCACCGGTGACAATCGCTTAACAGCTGCTGCTATTGCGGCAGAAGCAGGCGTGGATGATTTCCTGGCAGAAGCAACACCAGAAGATAAATTGAAATTAATCCGTTCCCACCAGGCCGAAGGCAAGTTAGTGGCGATGACGGGTGACGGTACCAACGATGCCCCAGCGCTGGCACAAGCTGACGTCGCGGTAGCGATGAACAGCGGTACTCAGGCAGCGAAAGAAGCCGGTAACATGGTCGATCTGGATTCTAACCCAACCAAATTGATCGAAATCGTTGAAATCGGTAAGCAAATGCTGATGACACGCGGTTCTCTGACGACCTTCAGTATTGCTAATGACGTTGCTAAATACTTCGCGATTATTCCTGCGATGTTTGCCACGACTTACCCACAGCTGAATGCCTTAAATCTGATGCATTTGACCAGCCCGGCAAGTGCGATCATGTCGGCAGTTATTTTCAATGCATTGATCATCGTGTTCTTGATTCCATTGGCATTGAAAGGTGTTAAATATCGTGCCCTTGGCGCTGATATTTTATTGCGTCGTAACTTACTGGTCTATGGTTTAGGTGGATTAATCGTTCCATTCATTGGTATCAAATTGATCGATATCATCCTCACCATTTTTGGTCTGGTTTGAACGTAAAAACGAAAAAGAATCGAAAGCACATCATGAAAATTTTACGTCCCTTAGTCGCTTCCTTCGTTTTATTGACCGCGGTGACAGGTATCATTTACCCATTAGCGGTCACAGGTGTAGGCAAGGTCGCTTTTAGCAATCAGGCGAATGGCAGTATCATCGAAAAAGATGGAAAAATTGTCGGCTCAACATTAATTGGCCAAAATTTCTCTGACCCCAAAAATTTCTGGGGCAGACCATCCGGTTCGGGTACTTTTGCTTACAATGGTCTGGCATCTGGCGGTTCTAACCAAGGCCCAACTAATCCAGCCTTGAAAGCCGCCATCGAAGATCGCATCAAGGCTTTGCACGATGCCGATCCAGAAAACAAAGCGGCAATTCCTGTTGATCTGGTCACCGCATCTGGTAGTGGTCTTGATCCTGAAATCAGTCCAGCGGCAGCCACTTATCAGGTACAACGTGTCGCAAAAGCACGCGGCTTGAAAGTGGAACAAGTCCGTGATTTAATCGCAAACAATACCAAAGAACCACAATTTGGCTTATTTGGCGAAGCACGCGTTAATGTACTTGAACTGAATCTGGCGCTTGATCAATTGCATTAAGTTGTTATAAATCAGAAATACATTGTGCATGCACTCGGTATGCACAATAATCCAGCCCGGTCTTGCATAGTCTTACCGGGCGATTTCACTATTGAGACAATGAATACCTCCCGCCCCGATCCAGATGCACTGCTAGATAAAATCCAGCGCGATGACCAGCGACAACAACGTGGTCGCTTGAAGATATTTTTCGGTGCCTGTGCCGGGGTTGGCAAAACCTACGCGATGCTCAATGCCGCGCATGCACAGAAAGCCAATGGGGTTGACGTTTTAGTTGGTGTCGTCGAAACACATGGTCGACACGATACGGTACAAATCAGTCAAAACCTCGACGTCTTACCGCCGAAAAAAATTCAGTACAAAGACCGAATACTGTCCGAATTCGATATTGACGAAGCCTTGCTCCGCCATCCCGAGCTGATCTTAATGGACGAATTAGCTCATTCCAATGTCGCCGGATCACGCCATGCCAAACGCTGGCAAGATATCGAAGAATTACTCGCCGCCGGAATCAACGTCTACACGACCGTCAATGTGCAGCATTTAGAGACGCTCAATGACGTGGTTGGTCAAATTACCGGCATTCGTGTTTGGGAAACGGTGCCAGACAAAGTGTTTGATCAAGCCGATGAAATTACGCTGGTTGATCTGCCACCGGATGAATTACTACGCCGCCTCAAAGAAGGCAAAGTCTATCTGGAACAACAAGCCCAACGGGCTGCCAAGAATTTTTTCCGCAAAGGGAATCTGATCGCCTTGCGTGAACTGGCGTTACGCCGCACCGCGGATCAGGTTGACGTCCAGATGCGCGATTACCGCGCAGACCAGTCTATCAATACGGTCTGGCAAGCGAAAGAACGTCTGCTGGTATGTATAGGACCGGATGACAGCGCCAGCAAATTAGTACGCGGCGCAGCGCGCCTCGCTGCCAGCCTGCGTGCTGATTGGATCGCCGTTTACGTTGAAACACCGAAGCTACAAAATCTTGGCAACGACAAGCGCGAAGCGATTATGAAGACGCTCAAACTCGCGCAAGAGTTGGGTGCCGAAACCACAACGCTGGCAGGCGAAAGTTTGCCAACGCTGCTATTGAGCTATGCACAAAGTCGCAATGTCTCAAAAATCGTCATTGGCAAATCTTTACGTCCTGCATGGGAACGTTTGCGTCGGAATAGTCTCGCTGACGAACTGGCAAACCGCACCAAAGATATCGATATTGTGATGGTAGGACATGATCTGGACGCCAGTTCAGAAAAATCACGCAGCATCGTTGGCACTAGCCATTTGAACTCTGAACAAGAAAAGAAAACCAGCTCCAGCGATTACATCTGGACAGCGGTCGTTTGTATGGCTGCAACACTCATCAGCGCAGGTTTGATGCAAATTTTTGATCTGGCTAATGTAGTGATGCTGTATTTGTTGGCCGTTGTATTTATTGCGATTCGCTTTGGGAGAGGCGCATCAATACTTGCTTCTTTCCTGAGTGTGGCGAGCTTTGATTTTTTCTTCGTGCCGCCACAATTTTCTTTTAGCGTTAGTGATAGCCAGTATTTATTTACGTTTGCGATTATGTTGGCGGTATCGCTAATCATCAGCAATCTGATGGCGAATTTGCGCTTTCAGGCACGTATCGCGCACTACCGCGAACGCCGTGCCGACGCGCTCTATACCATGACAAAATCTTTGTCAGGCGCATTAATGATAGAGCAAATTATCGAAATCAGTACCGAACATGTCGCTCCGGTATTTCAGGCCAAAGTTGCCGTCTTACTGCCAGATAGCCACGAAAAAGTACGTCCACCAGTGTCTGGTGGCAATGAAAAATCAACTTTACAAGAGCTCGACACCGATGTCGCCCAATGGGTCTACGACAATGCGCAAAAGGCCGGACTAGGTACGAATACCCTGCCTTCCAATGCGGTGCTGTATATCCCTTTGCAGGCTCCCATGCGCACGCGCGGCGTGCTGGCAATTGCACCGCATGATCAGCAACAGATTTTCCAACCAGAGCAGCAGCAATTATTGGATACCTTCGCTTCCCAGATTGCACTGGCTTTAGAACGTGTACATTATGTCGATGTTGCCCAAGATGCGCTGATCAATATGGAGGCAGAGCGTCTGCGTAACTCACTACTCTCGGCTATTTCACATGATTTACGTACACCATTGACCGCCATCGTTGGTTTAGCCAGCACCCTTGATGAGCAAACTGATTTAAGCGTAGAAAAGCGCCACGAATTAAGTCATGCGATTCATGAAGAAGCCCTCAGGATGAGCGGCCTGGTCGCCAATTTATTAGATATGGCGCGGCTGCAATCCGGCAAAATCAATCTGAATTTACAATGGCAACCGCTAGAAGAAGTCGTCGGTAGTGCCCTGCGCGCATGTCACCACAGTCTGATCGGCCATCAATTAGAAACCAACATCCCAAAAGACCTGCCTTTGCTTTCTTTTGATGCGGTGTTGATTGAGCGTGTACTGTGCAATTTAATTGAGAATGCGGCGAAGTACGGCGAAGGAATGATTCACTTAGCTGCCGTCAGACACAAAGAAGACATATGGGTTGTCATTACCGACAATGGACCAGGCTTACCAACGGGTATCAATATTTTTGAAAAATTCACGCGTGGCGACGTGGAGTCCGCGAGCCCTGGCGTGGGGCTTGGTCTGGCAATCTGTGAAGCCATTGTCAATGCACACGGTGGTAAAATCTGGGGAGAAACGCTGGAAGATGGGGGCGCACAATTTACCTTCTCTCTTCCTATTGGCAATGCGCCCGCAATGCCCCCTGTCATCGAGTCGGAAATAGCATGAGCGAAAGCAAAATACACATCGTCCTGATAGAAGACGAAAAACAAATCCGTCGATTTCTTACTGCCGCATTTGAGGCCGAAGACATGGTCGTCTATGAAAGTGAAACCGGAAAACAAGGTTTAATTACTTGCGCCACGCGCAAGCCTGACCTGTTAATCGTTGACCTCGGTTTGCCCGATATGAACGGTCTCGAGGTCATTCGTGATGTGCGTAGCTGGAGTGAAGTACCGATCATCGTTTTGTCGGCACGCACGCAGGAGCATGAAAAAGTCGCCGCACTCGATGCGGGTGCCGATGACTACCTGAGCAAGCCCTTCGGAGCGGCTGAATTGATTGCACGCATCCGTGCGCACTTACGTCGTCGTCAGCCCTCCAATGCGCAGGCTGAATCGATTTTTCAGTTTGGCGAAGTCAGTATTAACTTTGGATTGCGCACGGTGACACGCGGCGAAGAAGCCATCCACCTGAGCCCACTCGAATATCGTCTGTTATCAGTATTGGCACGCAATGCCGGTAAAGTCATGACGCATCAGCAGTTGCTTAAAGAAGTATGGGGGCCTAACCATTCTGAAAGTAGTCATTACCTCAGAATTTACATGGCGAATTTGCGTCAGAAGCTGGAACGTGAACCTGCACAGCCTAAGCATTTTATTACTGAAACCGGCGTGGGCTATCGCTTAGTGACCTGAAGAATGAACGCAGGCGAGAGCGGCTACCATGGTAGCTGCTGGTCATCGTAGGTATAAAAGTTACCCGATTGATCAGGTGTTTTTTGATTAATCACATTGAGCATATCTGTAACCGCATCATCCGCATTTCTGGCCAGACTTCCACCACGGAACGGTTGCGACAGTCCGGATTGCACGGTACCCGGATGTAAAACCAATAAAACAGCATTTTTCTGACTACGTTTTAATTCTATCGCTGCCGTTTTAACCAACATATTCAGTGCCGCTTTTGAAGCGCGGTAGCTGTACCAACCACCTAAGCGGTTATCTTCTATGCTACCCACCTTTGCAGATAACAACGCCATCACACCGCGCTCCCGGTCGAGTAAGGGCGCGAAGTAACGCATGACCAAAGCGGGTCCAAACGTATTGATTTCAAAAATATGTTTGAGGTGCTGGTATTCCAGGTCAGCCAGTTTTTTCTCTGGCATAAAATTATCACCATGCAAAATACCTGTGGCGTTAATGATCAGATGAAACGGCCCTTGCGGCGCTAAAGCCTGTGCAGCTCGCTCTATGCTCTGTTCGTTCGTAAAATCAATCGCCGGTCTTGAGTGACGATGCAACTCAATCACCTGCGCATCAGCACGATGCGCGTGCAGGAGTCGCACAAACGCAGCGCCAATCGCACCAGTCGAACCGATCACCAATACGCGCATATTTGGCGGAAAAGACTCTAAACTCATTTCCACCCCCGCTGCCATTGACTATCATCGCATAAGTCGCGCCAGGGAATCTGGCGCACAGCTTTGCTATAGACTGCTTCAATTTCGATCAACTCTGGCGGTTGATCGGGGTCCAATGGCTCAACCAGTTTGGTCACAATAAAATGCTTTTGTTTAGCAACGATTTCTATCGCAGTCCACTTGGATAAAAGCAGTTTTTTGGGCTGTATGAGATTCAATTTTTTACCCGGTTATGTTACCAATTTCAGTCAGCTTCATGTGTAAAAACAGTTAAGCGTAAAACAAAGGGTTCAGCATACCATTAAAAGCCAAAGTCAATTGGGAGCAACTTCGCCCCCAATTTTTCGACAATGATTTTCGACAATTAAATTGATCCAGAATAGCGCGCCAGACTTGCCTTCACATGGCCAGCCAGCGTCTCAGGGGAACTGACCGTCATACCGAGTTCACTAAGCAAACCATCTTGCAAGCCATATACCCAACCATGCACCGTAACCTCTTGTCCGCGCTCCCACGCATCCTGAATCACCGTGGTCTTGCAAACATTAACCACCTGTTCGATCACATTGAGTTCGCATAAACGATCGCCACGCTCTTTCAGGTTCAGTGTTTCCCCCATATAGCGTTCGTATTTTTGGTGCACATCTTGCACGTGACGAAGCCAGTTATCAGCCAAACCGACCCGCCCCCCCGTCATTGCTGCGTGTACGCCGGAACAACCATAATGGCCGCAAATAATAATATGCTTTACGCCCAAGACGTCAACCGCAAACTGCAACACAGACAAACAATTCAAGTCTGAATGAACGACAACATTGGCAATATTACGGTGAACAAATAATTCGCCGGGAAGCAAACCAAGTAATTCATTTGCCGGAACTCTGCTATCAGAACAACCTATCCACAAGTATTCCGGATTTTGTTGTGCAGCAAGTTTTTTAAAAAAATCTGCGTCTTTATCGTGTATCGCTTGCGCCCAACGACGATTGTTTTCAAACAACTGCGCTGGGGTCAATTCTGTTCGGATTTGGTCTGCCATCGTATTGCCTTGAATGTGAAACAGGCATGATTCTAACCGTTTCTGGCGCCGCCCGAGTATTGCTTTATTCTGTCAGTTTGATTTTGCTCTAAAACGGACATTTTTCATTCTCCCGAGATAAAACCAGCGTCCCTTTGATTTTAAAATATTCAATCCATTATTTTGCTGGCAATTCTTTGGTGTAAGTCGTCGTATTTCCCGAAGCATCCATGACAGTAAAAGTGACATGATAGATTCTGTCTTTCGCCATCTTGACCAGAAATTTTTTAGTCTCCTCATTGAAAACTGCTTGGATATCGGTCTCTGGAAATGTTTGATTCGCCGTGATCTTACTCAACAAAACGTCAGGATAAGGATCCATGTTATCGTGGGCGGCGGCGGTGACGCTGACCTCTAACCAACCCGGTTTTCCTGCTGCAGGTAATGTTGTCAGATAGATTTCTGCTGTCGGAGCAGCGGTATCGGCTTTGATCATCACCACTTGCTTACCTTGTACGCTAGCTTTCGTACTTACATAGTTAGGATCAGCATCATCCAAACGAACAGAAAATTGTAAAGATGTTGCAAATTCTGCTTGCTTCATCGTGGCTTAGCTAAGCACATTGACGTAAATCTGGGGATGGTAAGAATTGAGACGCTACTTGAGTTTTAAAATGTCGCAGAGGGGAAACACGAATAAAGCGCAAAAAAAAGAGAAGGAAAAATTCCTTCTCTTGGAAAAACAGGGTATAAAAAATTAGTGGAACATGCCACGGCTTTCTGGTTCTGCCAGCATGGCTTTCTTCAAGCCGCTATCCACTGGATTCTCGCCCAGCCAGATACGCAATAAAGCATTATAGAAAAGTATGTCCGGATAAGGGTCGCCCATTTTCTTACCATTCAGTGCGACGACCGTGCCAACGCCGGGGATCCAGTCATTTGTCATGACATCGCCTTTTTTCAATTCTGGTACAGAGGCAAATAACTCACCAAAGCGTAAGAACTGCGAGGTCAGTTTGGCCTTATCAGCTTTTTCAGTATTCTTTTGGATGCCCTGCATGAAGCCGCGGCTAAAATCTTCACTACTCAAATCACGCAACATCACAATGGTAACGCGACGTGGGCCATCTGCATTCAACACATCCTGTGTCGTGGTCTTTTTGTCTTTTAAATACAGGCCAGCGACATAGACTTTGAAGATCGCTTTATAGCGAATTCCCGCGCCATTCAGTTTGAGTTCGCTGTTCGCGAGCTGAACCGTTTCGTCAAGCTTCACCCCGGCGATCTCTGTTGCATTGGCAGCGACCGCCATTCCCATGACCAGACCTATTCCGGTAATCCAGGATTTCAATTTCATCAAACGCATTTTGTCTCCTCTGAACGATGATTTCATGTTGAGTCTGAAAATATTACCGTCCGAAGACATCGAACGCTCAACCATGTCCCATTATATTTGTAAGCTTTTGTAAATGGTGAATTAGCTTAACCGAAATCCTTCTACCGTCCATGTGCTTTTTTGGAGCATATTTTCTAATTTGCACAATTTAAGAGCGCATGCGTGGGCAAAAAAAAAGCCCTGTTGAAATTCAACAGGGCTATCCGATGCACAATGAAGTGCATCAAGCTGATTTATTCAAAAAACTTTTTCACTTTGTCCATCCAGGTCTTGCTTTGTGGATTGTGCTTTGAGCCGCCTTCAACCGTCAGTTGTTCAAACTCGCGCAACAAATCTTTTTGTTTCTCGGTTAGTTTTACCGGTGTCTCAATCACAACATGGCAGAACAAATCACCGGCGTATCCAGAACGGACACCTTTAACGCCTTTACTACGGAGGCGGAAGGTCTTACCAGACTGAGTACCTTCAGGCACGGTAAATGACGCTTTACCGCTCAGTGTCGGGACTTCAATATCGCCACCTAAAGCTGCTTTGACAAAGGAAATCGGAATTTCGCAATGCAAATCATCGCCTTCGCGTTGGAATACAGGATGCTGCTTAATGTGGATTTCAACATACAGATCGCCCGGAGGTCCGCCATTGACGCCTGGTTCACCGTTACCGGATGAGCGAATCCGCATGCCATCATCGATACCGGCTGGAATCTTCACTTCCAGGGTTTTATTGCGTTTGATACGGCCAACACCAGAGCAAGTCGGGCATGGGTCAGGAATCATTTTGCCTGTACCGTGGCATTTAGGACAGGTTTGCTGAATGCTGAACAAGCCTTGTTGCATGCGCACCTGACCGTGACCGGCACAGGTGGTACATGTCACGGGAGAGGTTCCAGGTTTTGCACCAGAACCATGACAAGTGTCACATTCATCCCAGCTTGGAACACGGATCGTGGTATCAAAACCGTTCGCTGCTTGCTCTAAAGTAATCTCAAGGTTATAGCGCAAATCTGCGCCACGATAGACCTGAGGTCCGGCACTGCGGCGACCACCGCCACCAAAAATATCGCCGAAAATATCACCAAAGGCATCCGCAAATCCGCCGGCTCCACCGGCACCGCCGCCACCCATATTCGGGTCAACACCGGCATGACCATAGCGGTCATAGGCATCACGTTTCTGACTGTCAGAAAGCATCTCGTAAGCTTCTTTGGCTTCTTTGAATTTCTCTTCCGCAACCTTGTTATCCGGATTGCGATCCGGATGGTATTTCATCGCCAGCTTACGATAAGCCTTTTTGATTTCTTCTTCTGAGGCGTTTTTACCGACTCCGAGAATTTCGTAAAAATCACGCTTCGCCATCTCGATTACACCTTGTTTTTATTGATTCACATTGTGCGAAGATCGCATTGAATGTGTCATTTTAAAAGTTCAAAAACAGTTACTACAAAAGCGCAGAGACGCAGAGATCATTCGATTTTCTCTGCGGCCTCTGCGCCTCTGCGCTTATACGTCGCCGTTATTGGGTGACGGGATTACTTGTTATCTTTGACTTCTTTAAAGTCAGCATCAACAACGTCGTCATCCTTCGCATGTGCTTCTGCGCCAGCCGCACCTGCACCGCCCGCAGCGCCGGCAGCAGCTTGTTGCGCTTGCATGTCGGCATACACTTTTTCACCGAGCTTTTGGGATGCTGTAGAGAGCGCGCCCAATTTAGTGTCGATCTCAGCTTTGTCACCGGATTTCAGTACATCTTCCAGATCTTTGATTGCTGCTTCGATTTTCTCTTTTTCGCCAGCTTCTAACTTATCGCCATGTTCAGACAACGCTTTTTTGGTGGAATGAACCAATGCATCACCTTGATTGCGGGACTCAGCCAATTCTTTGACTTTTTTGTCTTCTTCCGCATTCAATTCAGCGTCTTTCACCATTTTCTGGATTTCTTCTTCAGTCAAACCAGAGTTAGCTTTGATCGTGATTTTGTTTTCTTTACCAGTGGCTTTGTCTTTTGCGCCAACATGCAAAATACCGTTCGCATCGATATCAAAAGTCACTTCGATCTGTGGTGTACCACGTGCTGCTGGTGGAATACCTTCCAGATTGAATTCGCCCAAGCCTTTGTTACCGGCAGCGATTTCACGTTCACCTTGGTAAACTTTAATCGTTACCGCTGGCTGATTATCATCTGCCGTCGAGAACACTTGGCTAAACTTGGTTGGGATCGTTGTGTTCTTCTGGATCATCTTCGTCATCACGCCACCCAGAGTTTCGATACCCAGTGACAATGGTGTGACGTCCAACAACAACAAATCTTTGCGATCGCCCGACAAAACAGAACCTTGAATCGCTGCACCGACAGCCACAGCTTCATCAGGATTCACGTCTTTACGTGGTTCTTTACCGAAGAAGTCTTTGACCAGCTCTTGCACCTTAGGCATACGAGTCATACCACCAACCAGGATGATATCGTCGATGTCTGAAGTTTTAACGCCAGCATCTTTGATCGCCAAACGGCAAGGTTCCATGGTTTTTTGGATCAGTTCTTCAACCAATGCTTCCAATTTTGCACGTGTGATTTTCAAATTCAAATGCACCGGTGCGCCGTTCGCCATCGCGATGTACGGCTCATTGATTTCTGTCTGCTGTGCACTAGACAATTCGATTTTTGCACGTTCTGCGGACGCTTTAATACGTTGCAAAGCGATCGGATCTTTGGACAAATCCAGACCATTGATGTTTTTGAATTCAGTAATGATGTAATCGATCACGCGTTGATCGAAATCTTCACCACCCAAGAAGGTATCGCCGTTAGTGGACAATACTTCGAATTGCATTTCGCCATCAACGTCAGCGATTTCAATGATCGATACGTCGAATGTACCACCACCCAAATCGTAGACAGCAATCTTGCGATCGCCTTTTTCTTTTTTGTCCAGACCAAACGCCAACGCTGCTGCTGTTGGTTCGTTAATGATACGTTTAACATCCAGACCAGCGATACGGCCAGCATCTTTCGTTGCCTGACGTTGCGCATCGTTA